>CXWL01001133.1_pt1 | contig 176346 bp, 178 predicted proteins | sample 590931 | NCBI WGS metagenome assembly CXWL01 (sample SAMEA3498368, study PRJEB10139) | groundwater metagenome | biome: water well; material: biofilm material | place: Germany | collected 2015-04-27
TGCTGCTGTGAGGCAGTGGGAAAGTAGGACGCTGCCGGGTTATAAAAGGCCGGTCAGGTTGCAGAACCTGATCGGCTTTTTCTTTTACACCCCGGCAGCGTCCGAAAGAAAGTCGTAGGGTTTTATCCGTAAAGCCTACGGGGAAGGGGCCTGTCTCGACAGCCCTGGGCTGGATGGGTGAGACATTTTAACATCTGCTGGGTTACAAAAAATTCCGATGATCGAAAAGTCAGCGCGTTTTTTATTGTCTTAATGTGGTATCAGTTTCCCCTATGTTGCCGTTGACTCCTCTCGGCTGGCGATCTTTGCTCAAGGAAGAAACAAGTAAGCCCTATTATCGAGCGCTCGAGGTATTTCTTGAAAAAGAGCAGGCCAGTGGCCAAACGATCCTGCCGGCTCGCACGGATGTCTTCAACGCACTAGCTGTCACATCGTATGACCAGGTTCGGGTGTTGCTGGTCGGCCAGGATCCCTATCCGACTCCTGGTCATGCCCATGGCCTCTGTTTCTCCGTGCAGCCCACCGTTCGGCCTCTGCCCTTCTCGTTGCGAAACGTTTATCGGGAACTCCATAACGATGTGGGATGCCGGATTCCCAATAATGGGTATCTGGAACCTTGGGCTCGACAGGGTGTTCTCATGCTCAATACGGTCCTCACGGTGCGGGCGCGTCAGGCTAACTCACATCAGGGGAGGGGATGGGAGCGGTTCACCGATCGTATTATTGAATTAGTTGCGGCGAAGCAGACACGGGTGGTTTTTGTCCTGTGGGGCCGGGAGGCTCAGAAAAAGCGGGTGCTGATCACGCAACCGCACCATACCGTGATTGCAACCGCGCATCCCTCGCCCTTGTCGGTCAGAAAATTTTTCGGCTGCAGATGCTTTTCGCAGATCAACCGAGACCTTATCGCTGCTGGCTATCCTCCGATTGACTGGCAGATCCCAGACATCTGATCAGGATGCTGAAAAAAACCGCCAGCAGCGTTCTCGCATCATTCAGACCCTCAACGTACCCTATGGGTACGCCTCGGGCCTTCACTTGCTGCGGCCTTGCTGGACGGTCTTTTTGAGCATCCTGCAAGGGTGGAATTCTGTTGGGCGCGGGCTCCCGGAAGGCTGGAAAATCCCCCTGCTTTATTTGTTCATTTGTTCTGTCTCGTGTGTTTGGTTGAACGAACCTAACCAAATGAACCAGATAGACCAAATCTACCAAAGGGACCGGGCTCGCTCGCATTGACTCTTCCCTTTGAGCCCTGTAAAGTGAAGAACGACGTACTGAGCCACGCCGACTGTCCCATCTCTCGCACAGCACTCCCTCCCACGTCCCCGTGCGTCTGATTCTCCGGTCTCCGCCGCTTCTACGCCAGAGTTCCTATTGGTTTCCGCACATGCGGTGCTCGCATCATTGTCTCCGCTGAGCGAAGTGGTGCGGTTCGACCGATGGGACATCGTGGTCAATCTGTGTCTGCATATGTCGTTAATCACGCGGGAAAGGAGTGCCCTATGAATCAGGAACAATTCAGTACGTTTTGGGTACAACTGAAGGCGCCACTCAAGGCGAAGTGGGAGAAGATCACGGACGCCGATCTTCTGGAGATTCAAGGGAATCTGGCCACATTCACAGCTGTGCTGGCGAAGCGCTATGGCGCAACTGAGAATGACGCAGTCAATACATGGGCCAATCGACGCTATTCCCATTGGTCCGGGAACTATACGAGTAAGTATGCAGATCCGGTGAAGGTCGCCTGATTCGTCGCGTAGGGAGAGGTGTCAGATACGGGGCTGGTTCGTGAAGAGTGCAATATTGAGAAACCTGACGAGCAAGAGGAAAGGGTGGTGTATGAAAAAGATTGTGATCAATAAGAGCTACGATAAGTTTTCAGTAAGTCACCAGGCATTTGTACGATTGCGTGAGTTAGGCCAGCAGGATGCGCTCAAGGAAACGGATCTCGGCGCCTATTGGCCCGAGGCTGCGACGCCGAGAGAGCCGAGTCTCAATCAGTGTGGAGTCATGATTCCCCGCGACGATTTGAAGCTGGCCCAAGTTGTGGAGGAACTCGGTGGGGCCGCCAATGGCCATGGAGCAGAGTTGCGGGTGGTCACGATCCCTGATGATGTCCGTTGGGAAATCACCGCTGTGGGCGGGAGAGAACACGTTAGCGAGGTTCACCGGACCTGGGCGTAATCGGCGGAAAGCGAGTTCTTTGTGAAGCGGGGTTGGTGTTTCTAAGGAATGTTCAATGTGCAATTCTCGATGTTCAATTAAGCATTCGGGATTGAAAATTGAGCATTACGCTTCATGAAGCATAATGGCTAGGCCTTCTTTGGAAGGTGGCCCTGCGTCATGTCCAGTGTCCCATCCAGCAACAACTTTGCGCGTTGGAACGAGTTAGATCTTGCTTCCCATTCCGTCTTGTAGCCATTCGAGGGATCTTGGTTCTGTAGGCCTCCGTCTAGATGGCTGAACCCAGGAATCGAAAACCTGCACAGCCATTTACCATTCTTGATTTGGCTGGTCACCAAGATCACTTTCTGGCCTTTGGCGTAGCAGACTTCTGTCATGGCTAATATGAAAGAACCGTTGTTTGGTTTGTCTGGTGTGTTTGGTTATTTGGTCGAGCGAGATTAACCAGATAAACCAAACAAACCAAAAGAACTAAATAAACCAAAAGAACTAAATAAACCAAAGCAACCCTTTTCTCCAGTCCCGTACACTGCGGCTTCTTCTAGGACGGCTTGACGAACCGATCCGGTGACAGCACGCTGTGCAGCGACTGTGTGACGGCGCGGCGATAGGGTGCTTTCTGCCGCAGGATGATGACCAGATCTTCATCGTCGATCAAGATCGATAAGTCGCTTTCGGTCACGAGCTGCCGATCCGGGGCTCCGATATTCATACGATATTGTGTCTTCCCATCAGGATTCCGGTCTGGTCCACTTACAATCTCGGTCAGCCCATCGATGAATCCAACATGGCCTTCATGTCGGTGCTTGACCTTCGTGCCATCAGGAATGCGGACCCATGCTGATTTGACTGCTCCTGGCTGCTGGGGCTTCGTGGGCTTGACGGTATTCATGGTCTCTCCCTGTAAATCTATACGGAGTGAACAATACTCCTGCTGTTTTCCATCGCCTACTCCACTGTTGCGGAGACTGCGAAGCGCCGGTCTCTTGCGAGTGGCTTCAATTCAAGCACGCAATGAGTCAGTATGCCGTTGACGTAGGAACAGCAGAAACCAAGAGAATGATCCTCTGAAGCGCCGTCACACGAAACGACACGCAAGGAATAACACCGCGCCCCTGGTTCGGCTCGATATCACAATGTACCACACACAGGTCTGCCAATGCGAGCTGGCCGGGCGCATACTTCTCTGTGAATCAGATTCTCGCGCATCGACCAGAGGGGCCTATGACCTGCCCTGACTGTCGGTGTTGTGTATTCTTGTCCGGCTGATTGACTCAATGAAATCGGCAAAATCAATCAAGGAGATCAGACTGGGAACTCGTTCCCCATTGCTCCGCCTGTCTGCACATATGCGAAAAACCCTTTGCTTCCAGGGCCAGAGCTGGTACCTGTATGAAAGATAGAATGATTTCCCTTGAAGACATACGATGCTCTATGCAGCGACAGGGTCATGGATTCATAGAAGGCATGGTCCTCTGGGCCATTGCATGGAAACGAACCTAATGAGGCGAGGTATGAAGCTCCAGATCTTGACAGTTGGAATGTTGTGCCTGGCCATCTTCAGCAGCACCGCTTGTGTCACGCGGGGTACCTACAACATCGCTACTGCCGAACTTGAAACGAGGAAAGCCGAAATTGATGGCACCAATAGCCAATCTCAGGCGCTTACCGAACAACTCCGTGAGCTTGAACAACACAAGGTCGTTCTGAGCGGGCAAATGGAGGCAGTGTCGTCGGTACTCCAGCGCGCTAAGCAGCAAGCAAAGATCGAGCACAAGTTTTGGCAAGAACGAATCAGTAAACTCAATCGCACGATCGTTGAGTTGACTGCCGAGCAGAAGAAGCTGCGGTCCGCCCTTCAACGTGCCAATAAAGAGCAACCTGAGTTGCAATTGCTCGTTGAAATAACTAAATCGAAACTCGATGAGGTAGTCAGAACCAGAGCGCCACAATCCCCGCCACCGACCGAACGGATCAATCAGCAGACTCAGGCGGCTGTTGCCCCGCCACAAGGAGGTGGTCAAACAGATTCCGCCTCAAAGCCGGTTGTGACGACGGCTGCTACGTCAGTAGATCCGAACGCCGGCGACCAGAAGATGGTGCCGAGAAGTAAGCCGATTCCCGAACCAGTCGAAGATGACTGGCTGTCTATTATCAAGGAATGGGCTGCGTCTATCTGGCAGTCGATCTACTCCTTAGCAGGGCTATAAAGATCCCGCTCGGAGCCTGTCCGACATTGCCATCGTAACGAGGTGCAGGATGGGCGGTCAGATGCGAATCCGCAGGCCTTGAAAAACCGGAGGCATATTCACCGGTCAACCAAACAACATGGGTGGTAACCCACTGCTCGCTTGCCTATCTCTCCTAGAATGGTAACGGAGTTGGTCTCAGTACGGTCGTCGAGTGAAGGTTGCACGGTAATTCCACCAAGCTCGCTCCCTCTATTCTTCTTGGAAGGGCACCCATGTCGGTCTACGTGCGGCCGTCGAACGAGGCTCTTCTCAGGGCGCGCGTTCCGGGAGCACAGGACCAACGTGGGTGCCCTTCCATCCCCCCGCCTATTGCTGAATCGCCGAGAGCAACCATTTTCCGTTCTGGAACCGCACGAATGTCCAGACTTCGCTGGCATCGGTCGGCGTCTCTTCATTGCCCTCGAAGAGATAGCCCGGTTCTCCCCGCTTCTTCGTCAAGGATACGGTATAGTCACGGGCACTCCAGCGAAGCCCGATCGTCGCGTACTGCGTCGTGTCTTCTATCCAGGTTTCCCGGACCTCTGCCTGTAGCAGCACCACATCCTCTACATGATTTGCGATGTCCAGGCTGGCTTGTTCGGCCAGGGCGGTGCTGAAATACGACAACATTTCCGGTGTGACGGCCCGCCGCAATCCCGCCAGGTCTTGATTGCTCCAGGCTGTTTGGACATCGGTCAGTAGTAGTTGAAAGGCGGTCTTGTCAGCGGAGGTGACTTCCCCAACCACTGCTGTGGTCTGGAGGGTTGTAGGGGAAGATGTCGATAACAGGTTGCCGCTGCCTGCGCTGCTTCGTGAGATTCCAGAGAAGTCAGGGGCGGGTCGTCGTACTTTCATGAAGTAAAAGAACGCGCCGGCTCCCAAAAGCATGAGAATAAGGAGTATCCCGGTGGAGCCGAACCCCCCGGAGGTCGTGCCGGTCTCGCCGGCCTCGGTGGTCGTCGCAGCGCTGCTGTTTGTTGCGCCGAACAGCATATGGCCGATCCATGATCCGGCGACGCCGGCAGCGAGACCAGCCAAGAGGGGATTGCGCTGCATAAACGAGGGCTGCATGGCAGGCGCCGGTTGGGCTGTTGGCGTTGGGCTGCCGGAGGCAGATGGAGGTGTGCCCGCAGAGGGCTTCGGAGTCACCGACTGCTCAATCGGCTTTGCGCCGTTTTGGTCATAGGTGCGCGATCCTCGGCTGCCCATGCTCCCTGGGGAGCCCATCCCTCTTGAACCACCGGAATAGCCACCGCCGCCGTATCCGCCGCCTCTCGCCCGTGCAAAGGAAAGGGACGGGAGCCCGATCAGAACGATCACAACTATTGCGGCAATGAGTTTCGTGGAGCTCATAAGTAACGTCCTTTCTATCGAGGTCGCAGGTCAATCAAGTAACGTCATCCTAGCAGAATGGCCCCGAGAAAACCGAAGATTCGAGAATCGCAGGATGCGGGCAGCACCGGTTTTTGCCTTTTCCCTTGAGAGCGGGCTAGAGGGGTTTCCACTGCGCACATTACGCAACACGTTTCTGCAGATGTTCCCTCCAAGCTCGCTCGTTCTCTCTCAGGGATGGGGCTGATTGATCTTCCATTGCGTGCATCGAACGACCACTATTCTTGTTGTCTTTACCCCCTTGGGGCGGGCTTGTGGGTCTCCCAGTGCGCGTGTCCAACGAGGGTCTTCCGAGACCGCGCGTTGCACGAGCATAGGAGACCCACTAGCCTGCCCTCTTGTCCATCCCCCCTCTTTTTTTCATTGCTGGGATGCTATGATCGGTGCTGTTCCGCAGAACGAACGTCCTATCTATTCTAATTTTTACAAGGAGTCCATGCCCATGAATCTGGCACGTAACATCATTGGGGTCTCATTGGGGGTTCTGTTGTTCTCGAGTGTCAGTCTTGCGGTAGAACCGGGTGAAGTGGAAAAGTTCGTGAAGGCCCGCGTCGATATCGGGGAGATGATGACGACCTATTTTCAAGGTGGAGGGATGTTCAAAGATGGGCAGCGCCCGTCGGCTGATCAGATGAAGGATATGGGCGCGGACATTCACACGAAACTTGGCGAGTTGTTGGCAAAGTATGATCTAACAGTTGAGGAATATCGGAAGCGCAGTCCGGAGGTATTTGCCGATGATGCGGCGGTCAAGAGTTATCTTAACGAGCATCCAGACATGAAGACACGATACGAAGCGCTTCCGCTGGATCGGATGGGGCGGGGCGGCAGTACTGGTCGGGGGTATTAATCCACATCATTCATGGGCACGCCTGTTGTTATCGCGACGTTGCTGCGCTAGCGCATGAAGCAACGTAACTGTAATGATGAATGTGTAATGTTGAATGATCAATTGAACATTTCTTCTATACACGAGACCTTCTTTACGAGAAACGTGCACTCAGGAAATTTCGCGACGAAGCGTCCTAAATAATCCGTGAGGATAATGGCTTGGCTGCCCTTTACTGCGCGCATCGAACGAGCACATTCTTATCGTGCGCGTTCTGCGAGCAAGAAGGGCACCTGGCCGCTCCTTCCTCTCCTTTCATTGACTCTCTTTCCCCTGCTCCATATAATGCCGCTCGACAGTTGATTTCGACAGCCTTTCCAGACACTTATGGCTTCCTCGACCAAGACAGTCCTCCCAGGAAAATGGGGCAAGATTCGCGCGGGTCTCGCCCATGCTTTTTCAATCAACTCCGGGCCCGAGCGGCTCACGGTTGAAGACCTTGCTTTACTTGAACGGATGGCCGATGCGGTGGTGAAACGGGGCATGGCTGCTCCTGCCACGGTGTTTCTGGAATCGCTTGGTCCCATGAACTTCCTCGGCAGCCAGGCGCTGTATTTCCTGACCCCTATCGTTGAATGGGCCTTTCAGGCGAAAGAAATCGAGCAGGTGGCTCGGTTGCTTGAACGACGAGATACGATCTCCCGGCTCATCACGATTATTGACACGAAGTCTGCTCCCCCAATTCCTCCCCAGGCTCCCCAAGGAGCCTCCACTCAATGACGAACTGCCGTGAAACGTTAAACGTGAAACGTATCTCGTTATTCAGGCGATACTCGCGGGACTTGCGCGAAAAGCGGGACTGGTCGGAGGTTTCAGCTTCGCTAGTCTCGCCTGTCGCGCACGACTTGCTTGTCTCGCTCACAATTCACGAGCAACGCAGTCTTAGTCAGGCAGGTCGCTGATGGCGTCTCAAGAGCCGGGAAAGACAGCCCATCCTCTCAACGTTATCGTGGCTACCGACTGCGGCAGTACCACGACCAAAGCCATTTTGATCGAAAAGGTCGGCGACGAATACCGGCAAACCTATCGCGGTGAAGCGCCGACGACGGTGGAAGCGCCCTTCGAAGATGTGACGCGCGGGGTCCTGAACGCGATCGCGGAGATTGAAGAGCTTTCCGGCCGAAAAATCCTCGACGGCGACAAGATCGTCACACCCTGTCGCGATGCAAAGACCGGCGTCGATATCTATATTTCTACCAGCAGCGCGGGCGGCGGATTGCAAATGATGGTGACCGGGGTCGTGCAGAATATGACGGGCGAGAGCGCCCAGCGGGCCGCACTGGGGGCCGGCGCGATTGTCATTGACGTGCTCGCGTCGAACGATGGCCGGTTGCCGCATGAGAAGATCGAACGTATCAGGACCATGCGTCCGGACATGATCTTAATGTCCGGTGGGACGGACGGCGGCGCGGTCACCCATGTGGCTGAAATGGCGGAATACATATCGGCAGCGGAGCCACGCCCACGCTTTGGGGCGACCTATAAGCTCCCGTTGGTCTACGCAGGCAATACAGATGCGCAGCCGCAAGTGAAGAAGATCCTGGGGGAGAAGACCGCATTGGTGCTGACCGATAATATTCGTCCAGTGCTGGAGCGGGAGAACCTCGCGCCGGCGCGAAACAAGATTCACGACCTGTTTCTCGAACATGTCATGCAGCAAGCACCGGGCTACAAGAAACTGATCGAGATGGCCGGCGCGCCGATCATGCCGACGCCGGCGGCGGTCGGCGTCATCATGGAAGCGATCGCCAAGCGGGAGCATCTGAACTTGATCGGGGTGGATATCGGCGGCGCCACCACGGACGTGTTCTCGGTTTTCGAAGGACTCTTCAATCGAACCGTCAGCGCGAACCTTGGAATGTCGTACAGTATTTCCAATGTGCTGGCGGAAGCAGGGCTTGCCAATATCATGCGATGGGTTCCCTTCACGATCGACGAACAGACGCTCCGCAACCGGATCAAGAACAAGATGGTCCGGCCGACGACGATTCCTCAGACGCTGGATGAGCTGCAAATCGAACATGCGATTGCCCGCGAGGCGCTCCGGCTTGCCTTGATCCATCATAAGTCCCTCGCGACGGCCCTCAAAGGAGTGCAGCAAGAACGCACGATTTCGGATGTGTTCGAGCAGCAACAGTCCGGCAAGACACTCATCGACATGCTCAAGCTGGACTTGATAGTGGGAAGCGGTGGAATTCTGTCCCATGCGCCGCGCCGCGTCCAATCGATGCTGATGATGGTGGATGCCTATGAGCCGCTCGGGGTCACGAGACTCTCGGTGGACAGCATCTTCATGATGCCGCATCTCGGCGTGCTTTCGACGATCGATGAGAAAGCGGCGACCGACGTTTTCGTCCGTGACTGCATGGTCTACCTGGGAACCTGTATCGCGCCGATCGGGCAGGGGAAGGACGGGGAACGGTGCGCGGATTATGTCATTACGTTTCCAGATGGACGAGTGGATAAGGGGCAACTTTTGTTCGGTGACCTGCGGCTGGTGCCCCTGGCCGGCGATCAGAAAGCGTCGATCGCGATCCAGCCGGCCAAACAGGTGAATCTTGGCGCAGGGGCGGGAGCGTCGGTCACGCGAGAGGTGCAGGGCGGCGTGGTGGGCCTCATGCTCGATGGCCGAGGGCGTCCGTTGCAGTTGCCGTCCGATCACAATGCCAGAGTGGCAGCCTTGACGAAATGGTACAGCGCAGTCGGGCTGTACCCGGCTGCGAATGATAAATTTTGAATGTGTAATTTTGAGTTGAAAAACTCCTCATTCAACACTCAACATTAAAACTATTCCATGCCTCACAGTTACACTCCAGGTTTAACCGTCACAGAGCACACGACTGTCCGTCGTCGACGGATGTTGTCGTTGCCCGGCACTGTACTGGTCGCGACTGGGGAGGTCGTGCGGGCGAATCAGGCGGTCGCTCGCGCGGAACTGCCAGGAAAGGTCTATCCCTTGAACCTTGCCAATCAGTTGGGCGTGGCACCGGATGAGATCCAGGAGTATTTGATCAAGAAGGCCGGCGACAGGGTGCAGAAGGACGAGATCCTGGCCGAGAACAAACCGCTCATCAAGTGGCTTAAGACGGAGGTTCGCTCACCTGTGACAGGTGTTGTGGAATCTGCGTCCACGGTCACGGGGCAGGTGTTGTTGCGGGAGCCGCCGCGCGTATTGGAGTTGCTGGGTTATGTGGACGGGCGCATTGTCGAAGTGATTCCGCTGCAGGGCGTCGTGGTTGAAACCGATTGTAGTCTGGTGCAGGGCATCTTCGGTATCGGCGGTGAAACCTGGGGCGAGATTGTGATCGCGGTGACGACGCCGGACGAAGCGCTCACCCCGCGTCATCTCACGGCGGAGATGAAAGGCAAGGTCGTCGTGGGAGGCTCCTTTATCTCTTCCGATGCGCTCACTCGAGCAAAAGAGGTGGGGGTAGCAGGATTGGTGATCGGCGGCATTCACGATAAGGACTTGCGCACATTGCTGGGCTACGATCTTGGCGTGGCCATCACCGGTACGGAGCAGGTCGGCTTTACCCTGATCCTCACCGAAGGATTCGGCGCTATTCCCATGGCCGGTAAAACATTCGCGCTGCTCTCCGCCCATGCAGGTCAGCCTGCTTCTATTTCAGGCGCCACGCAAATTCGTGCCGGTGTCATTCGTCCGGAGATCATCATTCCAAAAGGCGTAGCGGATGGTCATGGCGCGGCCATTGCCCCGCAGCGGGACGGTATCAGGATCGGTGACCAGGTTCGTATTATTCGAGATCCCTTGTTCGGCAAGATCGGAGAAGTGGCGAGCCTGCCGTCCGATCTCCAGAAGATTCCAACCGAGAGCGATGTGCGTGTGATGGAAGTCCGCTTCGCCGACGGCAGCAAGGCTGTCATTCCGCGGACGAATATTGAATTGATCGAAGGCTTGTAAGCGTGAAACGTGAAATGTGAGACGCTAGACGTGAATGGTGAGAATGTCCGTTCAGCCTGCGGGGGTGTTCTACTGCTAGCCGCCGCTCTTTTTTTGTCTGTCTCGCCAGCCTTTGCTCAAACCATGCTCGCTCCGCCTCAAGATGTTCGTGTGTTCGATACTCCGAGCGATGGCGGCGGCAGTCTGACCGTGATCTGGTCTCCCGCTTCCTATGATAGCGCTGCGGTGAAGTATCAGGTATTACTCAGCGAGGGAACGACGGTCGCAGATCCGGCTACGATGAAGGTCGTGGCGGAATTTCCAGCAAACCAACGCTATGTTCGTGAATCCAAGTGGCCTTGGTGGACAAGGCCGGCGACTGTCGACCAGCACCAGTTTACGTTGAGGAGTGGAAGGGGAGTCGAGCTGAAGAGCGGAACCCCCTACAGCATTACGGTGGCTGCGGTGCTGAACGACGAACGTAGCATTGCCCGGGCGGTTCAGGCCACCCCGGAACCGAACTGGATTAACTGGAACCAGATGAACAACCTCCTATTAGCGCTCTTGTTCGGCGGCATCGTGTTCTACGCCATCAGCACAGCGAGAAAGCGGGAGATCTTCCTCAGGCGCATTCCCGGCCTGGATGCGGTGGACGAGGCGATCGGCCGCGCGACGGAGTTGGGCAAACCGATCCTGTACATGACCGGCGCCCATGACATGAGCGATCCTTCCACCATCGCGGCGGCGGTTATTCTCGGGCGTGTGGCCAAACGGGCAGCCGCCTATGAGACGGACTTGCTCGTGCCCCACCGCGAGCCGATCACCATGGCGGTGTGCCAGGAAATTACGAAACAGGCCTATCTGGAAGCAGGCAAGCCCGATCTCTACAAGGAAGATTCCAATTTCTTTATTACGTCGGATCAATTCAGCTATACCGCGGCGGTGGACGGCATCATGCTGCGCAAAAAACCTGCAGCGAACTTCTTCATGGGACATTATTTTGCCGAGGCATTGCTCCTGACTGAAACGGGCGCGAGCACCGGCGCAATCCAAATCGCCGGGACGGATGCGGATCACCAGCTGCCGTTCTTCGTGACCACCTGCGATTACACCTTGATCGGGGAAGAACTCTATGCCGCCAGCGCCTATCTCTCCAGAGAGCCGGTTCAGGTCGGCACATTGCGTGGGCAAGACATCGGCAAAGCCCTCATCCTCGGCGTGCTTGGTGTCGGCACGATACTGGCTACCCTTGGGGTTCTGTTCGATGCCCAGTGGCCGAAATTATTTTTGGACTTTTTCAGGGACGTGAAATGATCTTTCTCCGACGACAGGGTCCGCTCCTGGTTACCCTCATCACCGGGCTCGTGTTTGCGGCGCAATACTATGTGCCGCACCCAGCCTCGGAGCAGATGCTGACTTCTGTCACGAAGTGGCTCCAAATCATCGGAGGGTTTGCCTTGGTGTTGGGAGTGAGCAGCCTGTTCCACGTTCATGCAGCCAAGATCCGGCGCAAAGAAGCGGGCTGGGGTTATAGTTTCGTCCTCTATGTCGGCATGCTGGGGACCATTGCGCTCGGCCTCTGGTCGAACGGCAAGGAGGCTGTCGACGGCACCATGACGGCCTTTGGGTGGATCTATAATTTCATGATGGTTCCGTTGCAGGGGACGATGTTTGCGATTCTCGCCTTCTTCATTGCCTCGGCAGCCTACCGGTCGTTCCGCGCGCGGAGCCGCGAGGCGGCGGTCCTGCTCATCGCGGCGGTGATCGTCATGATGGGACGCGTTCCGCTGGGAGAATACTTGATCCCAATCAGCGGCGACCTGTCTCAATGGATCTTGAACGTGCTGAACGCGTCGGTGCGACGGGCGATCCTGATCGGCGTCAGCCTCGGCACGGTCGCGCTCTCCATCAAGATCATCTTCGGCATGGAACGGTCGTATCTCGGAGGGGGCAAGGAGTAGCACGTGAAACGTGAAAGGTTAGACGTAAAACGCAGGAACTTGTCCGAGGCCTTGAGCCCTCTTGAAACGTTTCACCTTTCACGTTTCACGTCTCACGGGGCCTCGGCATGACTTTCGCTGAACGCATGCTCAAGATCGATAGGCGGATCATCTTTCTGGTGATCGGTCTCTGCACGCTTATCCCGTTACTCTACCCGGTCGGCTTGCCGATCAAGATTTCGCCGGAGGTGCGCGGGGTCTACGACCATATTGAATCGCTCCCTGAGGGATCCGTGTTTCTGCTCTCGCTGGACTTCGATCCAGCGTCGAAGCCTGAACTGATGCCTCAATCGATTTCGTTGCTGCGCCATGCGTTCCGGAAGAAGCTTCGCGTCATTGCGTTGACGCTCTGGGTCTCCGGTACCGGCATGGCCGACCAGGTCGTCACGCAGGTCGCCCGCGAGATGGGCAAGGAGAGCGGAAAGGATTATGTATTCCTCGGCTGGAGCCCAGGCGGAACCGCCGTCATCATCAACATGGGGCAGGATCTCTATGGCGCGTTCCCTGCCGACTACAACGGTAAACCTACAAAGGGACTATCTGTATTGCAGGGTGTCGCCAGCCTGCGCGATGTGAACTATGCCGTCAGCCTGGGCGCGGGCAATCCTGGCGTCGAAGCCTGGTATGTGTTCGGCAAGGACAAATACAAGTTCGAACTCGGCGGCGGCTGCACGGGCGTCATGGCGCCGGGGCTCTATCCGTTATTGCGCAGCGGGCAGATCAACGGCCTGATCGGCGGCCTGCGCGGCGCAGCAGAATATGAAATCTTGATCGATCAAAAGGGCAAAGCCGTTGCCGGCATGGATGCTCAATCGGCCACCCATCTCGCCATCATCGTGCTGGTCATCATGTGTAACCTGTTCTATTTCTCCTCGCGCAATTCTGCCGGACGGCAAAGTCAGTCAGGGGCATAACGATCGATGCCGATTGAAACTATTATCGGGGGCTGGGTGGCGACGGGGTTAACCCTCTTCATCTTTTCATTTCTGTATAAAGATAATCCGCTTTTCAAGCTGGCGGAGAATCTCTATGTCGGCGTGTCGGTCGGCTACACGATCATCAAGACCTACGACACCGTAGTCGTACAGCTCATCTGGAAGCCGATCGTCGAGAACGGGGAATGGACATTGTTGATTCCCGTCGCCATCGGGATGCTCATGCTCACACGCTATGTTCCGAAAGCCGCCTGGATCTCGCGTTACGCGTTTGCTTTCATTGTGGGCGTCGGGTCTGGACTCGCCATCCCGCGGACCATCTCCTCCTTTATCTTGAAACAGATCGAGGACACGGTTCGCCCGCTACTGACGTTGATACCGGGAGAGGGTGTGACCTTTACTTGGAGCCTCCTGAATCCTTCCAGCAGCCTGAACACCATCATTATTTTGATCGGCGTCAGTTCCGTGCTGTTCTACTTCTTTTTTTCCGTCGAGCACAGGGGGCCAGGCAAGGTCGTGGCCCGCACCGGCATCTTGTTCCTGATGATTGCCTTCGGCGCGGCCTTCGGCTATACCGTGATGGCCCGCATGTCGCTCTTGATTGGGCGATTGACCGACCTCATCGAGTTCACCGATCCCTCCTATGGCGGGCCGAGCCTCTGGCTCGCGGGCTTGACCATCCTTACCTTGCTAGTGATGGCTCGCTGGTCTAGTAGCAAGCAGCCCAAAGAAGAGGAAAAGTAGGTCTGTCTGGTTCGTCTCATTCACTCAAACACACGAGATAGACCGAACAGACCAGACAGACCAACTCGCCGTTCAGCCGTTGCAGCTTCGGCAAATGCTTCGTTACAATGCGCGCTCGCTTGAATCTCATTGCCCGTATGTCTGGGACAGTAGGAGCACACAACGCAGGATGCTCAAAATGGCCGTCCAGCAAGGCCACAGGCGAGTCGAAACCGGAGGCGTACCCTCAGGGTACGTTGAGGATTTCGATGAGCCGAGAACGCCGCTGGCGGGCTTTTTCAGCATCCTGCTAAGGAGCGTCATGACTACAACGACTAGCACCACTAACGATTCCAACCAGCGACCCGCTCTTCGAAATCTTCAATTCTCGCCGATCAAGGAAGGCGAGGAGCAGTATATGGTCCTCTGGGACCCGACTGGGCTGAGTAAAGAAAAACTCGTGCTGCCGCTCAACTATTTTTTCATCATTCAGCATTTCGACGGCGAGCATTCGCTGGCTGAAATCGGCGCGCTCTATCTCAAACGATTCGGTGAATTTCTCGTGCCCAGCAAGATGGACCAGCTGGTCTCCGACCTGAACGAGAAGCTATTCCTGGAGGGCCAGCGTGCTGAAGATGCTCGAAGGCTGGCACGGGAGATCTATTGCCAGAGTCCGCTGCGCCGCGCCGCCTTTGCCGGGCGAGGGTACGAAGCAGACGGAACGAAACTAAAAAAACAGATCGATGGATTCTTTACGTCGATGGAAGGACCGGACTTCAAACCATCGGAGCATGCGGGAAAGAAGATCAAGGGCCTCGTGGCGCCGACCTACGACTTGAAACAGGCTGGGTCGATCTATGCCTGGGCCTATAAAGAGCTGCAAGATTCTGAACAGCCGGATCTGTTCGTCATCATCGGCACGGCCTCTGCCGGCTTAGGCCATGTATTTGCCGTGACGGATAAGGATTTCGAAACGCCTCTCGGTGTCGTGTCCGCCGATCAACCGATCCTGGGTCAGCTCAAGGCCAAGCTCCCGGCCTTCTTTGAGGACGATCTCTGCCACCAAGCGGAACAGGCTATAGAGTTCCAGCTCCCGTTTCTTCAGGACATCGTGGGGAAGAAGAAGCCCTTCACCATCGTACCGATCTTGAGTGCCTTTTCCGCAGCGAGCCTGGGGGATCCGACCGTTCGCCAATCAGTTGACGAGTTTTTGGTCGGACTTCGAGACGTACTCACACAATCTGGCAGGGTCTACTGCGTGATCGCAGCGGGAGACCTGGCGCATCTGGGTATGCGCTACGGAGACAAGGCACCTCCGACAGATTTCTCCTTTCATCGCTGCATGCAGTTCGATCTGGAAATGTTGAAGCCGGTGGAGGAGCGACAGCCGGAAGAATTCGCCAACTACATCAGAAAAGAACAGGACCAGCGCCGGATTTCAGGATTCTCCCCCATCTATTCCTTGCTGCGGTTGATCGAAGCGGAAACTGGGCAGGTCTTGCGCTACGACCGTGGGATCACGGATCAGTACAATTCGACGGTGACTTACGCCAGTATGGCCTTCTTCTAGGCAGGACCGTGAAAACGACCGCCAGCGTCGTTCTTGCATCGCTCAGACCCTCGACGTACCAGAAAAGTACACCTCGGCCCTTCGCTTGCTGAGGCCTAGCCGGACAGTCGTTTTGACCGTCCTGCCGGGAGGCTGCTGCAACAGATCCCCAGCTTCGTTCTTGGTTCGTCACAATCCTCAATGTACCCCTCCGGGGAAGAGCTGCCTGGCAGCTTGAGGCGGACGGGTGAGAACTGATACACCTCCGGTTGTGACTCGCTTGCGGACATGTTGGCTGGTCTGTTTGAGCCGCCTGGCGGGAGCCTCAGGAAAAACAGGGCGGGGTAGCTGTGACAACCCCGGTGCTCGCGCAACGCGCTCGGGCTCGTCTGTCTGGTTGGCCGGTCTTTCTGGTCTGTCTGGTTCTTCTGAATGAATTCCCAGTATGATCAACCAGACAAACCAGATAGACGGGATAGACCAGATGAACCAGCATTCGTTCGATGCGCGCAGTTGGGATCATTCCTGCCACCCCTTAGTGAGTGATAGGTTGTTGCTACCTTCCCTTTCGAGTTCGTGTCTTGCTCATGGACCATATCCCGTGCGGTTGCGAAATAACAAACCGCAGGTCATCACAGCGATTGAGTCAGTGCGTTGCGCCATAACGACAACAATCCCAGGAGGCTTGTCATCAGTTCAGAGTAGTCGGAAACTCTTAATGAGACGGAGAATAATGTGAAAAAGTTATTTTTTAATTGTGGATAAAATCGCTAAGACTTTGGGCTCTCTTTCTCTGGCCCAGATGGACCCCAGAGATCGCCTAAGCCTAGCGAGTCCCACAAATCTTTTTCAGACTTAGGAGGAGCGCCCTCAAGAAAGTTGGCGAGGATTTTTGATTTGTAGGCTGCAGCGTGCGGGCGGCATTTCTTTACCGCAGCTGCATATTCCTGTTTCGATACACGCAAGCTTTGAAGGAGAACGCCCTGAGCCAGTATGAGAGCGTGATGAACCGAAAGCGCGTGGGCCAGGCTTTCAATGAGTTTGCGATTTGTCATGAGTGAACCTCCTTAGAAAATGATGTCCTTCAAATCCCCAATATGGTCAGTAATCTGCTGTCATGGCCGCGTCATGTGGAGAGAGCGATGAATCAGGCAGAAATAAAAGTCCAGAAATACAGCACAACAGCGGCTGCGAGGTTAGCCAACTTGCGCGAGAAAGCCAAGGGCAACCTGTGAAAACGAGCGATTTTTATTCTGAGCTCATGCGTTCTCCTCTTGCACCTTTAATCCTCACCAGGCTAAAATGGCATTAGATCTCCAGCGAATAAGTGCCCTAGAATCGCTGGAGCACCAACGGCTGTCTTGAGGACGTGTGGCACTCCCGTCATTCTGTTAAATAACCCTGAATATTCCCCTATCTTTGTGGGAATAAGGAGTCGAGGGTCATGGCACTACTGATTACCGACGAATGTATTAACTGTGGAGCTTGCCTGCCAGAATGTCCGAATGAAGCTATCTTCGAAACTCGCGGCGACGCGGAGGCGAAGGGAAATCATGTGGGCGACGGCCAGGGAGTCGGAGACGCTATTTACGTGATTACTCATGACCGGTGTACCGAGTGTGTCGGCCATTTTGACGAACCTCAATGCACGGCGGTTTGTCCCGTGGATAATTGCTGCATCGCTGATCCAGCCTATCCGGAGGCCACGGATATTCTGCTAGAAAAGGCGAAGAAACTCAATCCTGACAAGGCCATCGACCCGGCAAAAGTTTGGAGCGGCGTGCGGAACTAGTCATTATCCCTTGGAAGAACCGCGCGGCACTTGTCATCTGCATCTGCTACCACGTTGCTACCAGGACAGAAGAAAGCAGCCTCATCTGCGCACACGTCAGGAGCATCCTCGTTTGTGGTTTCATGTGGGGGTTAGGTTGTCTGAGGTTGGACTAGGGGTAATTCGTAAACCGCAGGTCGAACCCTAGGGTAGTCAAATCTCAGGGTTCAAAAACTACGGTTCGTGACTGACTTGGCTGGCGAAGGCATGATCGAAGTCCACTCTAAGGTGTGAGTTAAAATGCCTGTGCGATTATTCCACTGCGGGCATCGAGCGATCACCGTTTTATTACTTTTCTCCCATGAGGGCGGGCTAGATGGTCTCCCCTGCGCGTGTTCATCGAGGGTCTGACTCTGTTCTTACCCGCCCGCCCTCGCGGCACCAAGACGCCGCGTCTACCCACGGACCGCACGTTGCACAAGCACCATATATAATCTTCCATCCAAGCTTGCTCGTACGCTTCTCCAGTGGAGTCGCACCCGCGCTGATCCTATTGCGGCCGTCGAGCGAGGCCCTTCTGAGGGCGCGCGCTACGGGAGCAGGGGATTAGCGCGGGCGTGACTCCACACTTACTCCTTCACCGTCATCTTCATCGTAACCGGCACCAGGGGATTGTCGAATTCGTCGCGTGGGGCGGCGACGATTTTGTCCACCACCTCCATACCTCGGAAGACTTCGCCGAAGACTGTGTAGGTTCGGTCCAGCCCGCTGTTGTCATCGACACAGATATAGAACTGCGAGATGTTATCGTTGAAGTCCTGCGTGCCCTCTGGAGCTATATCTTGAGCATCAAGACGGTCGCCCGGCGCGTTGTCGAGAACCCTGGCAATCAATCATCCGCGCCCTTCTGAGGATCTAGAGTTTTCCCATTTACGTCGCTTACAATGCGGTACGATGACGAGGGAAGTATGAAGATTCGGACCATACGCGGACGAATCGTGTTGGCCATAGTATTGGTGGGATGTATCCCACTGTTGATCGGCTTGGTCTTGGCCTATGTGTCGGGGATGCGTTCTCTTCGCGATGTCATTGGAGGAACCTTCCAAACCGTTGCTATTCAAGCTGCCGAGCGGGTGACGATGTTAGTGCAAAATGAGGTTCAAAGGGTGCGCTTGCTTGGCTCGGCTCCACTGCGTGTCCGTCAGCCTGTTGAAGTCGCCAACCAATCCTATCCAACGAATCGCGACAAAGTGCAGGTTCTGATCAATGAAAGGATGCAGATCTGGGAGAAAGGCCTGGAGAGTGCCACACGTCTCTTAAACTCTGAGCTTTCCCGCTTTCTCCTGGAGACAAAGGTCCGTGACGGAGATAAGGTTGTCGGCTTATTGATCACGGATCAGTATGGGGCGCTCGTGGCTGCGAGTTCTGAGCCGGATCATTTCTATTTTGGGAATGAGCCTTGGTGGAAAGTGGTCCGCGCAGGTGGAATTGATCAGGTCTATGTCAGCGGGCTGATTCCTGCCCAAGAAGGATCGTTCAGGACGTCTGAAGAAACCATCGATATTGTGGTACCGATTCTTGACGACCGGCAGCATGCCGTCATCGGCGCCGTCATAGCGTCCTATCGATTCGACAGCCTCTTTGCCATGATCAAACAGATTCGGATTGGACAAACTGGCCATGCCATGCTGTTCGACGCCGCAGGAAACCCGCTCGTCTGCCCGATCCTTCCTCGTCAAGCGCACCGCATCCCCAGCCAGCTGATGGCCATGATCGTCTCATCAGAGCCTGGGTGGGGCATTGCAGAGGACGATGGCCATGGGGCGATTGACACCGTGGTGGGGTATGCGCCTGTTCCCGGGCTCAAACTCCCGGACAATTCGTGGCATGTCTTTGTCAGGCAACAGCCCGGGGAAAGTTATGCCCCGATTCGTGATCAGCTCAGGAATCTCGCCGTGATCGGTTTGGTGATGCTGGGGCTCCTCTGGGCAATCGGACGTTATGTGGCGGCTCGCATTGCTCGCCCCATTCATATTTTGCAAACCGGGATGGATGCCATCAGTCAAGGCACCTATGATCGTCCGCTCAATATTCAGACAGGTGATGAATTTGAGGGTCTGGCAAAGACTGTGCATCAGATGGCTGATCGACTCAAAGCGTCTCGAACGGAACTCGAAGGGCTCAACAAGGACTTGGCCCGCCGCGTTGATGAAAAGACCCAAGAGATCACGAAGCATATGCACAGTCTTGAGCTGGCTGAGCGACTCGCCACGTTGGGCAAAGTAGCCAGTGGTATTGCGCATGAAATCAATAATCCACTGGGAATCATTCTGAATCGGATCGAATGTATGGAGGCCGACGCGGCTGGCTCACCGATGCCGGAAGAGGTGCGTCGGGACTTGATGGCGATCAAGTCCCAAGCCGAGCGCATCTCACGAGTCACCAAAAGCATTCTGACCTTTTCGCGTGGGACCGTGTCCACGATGAAGCCGATCGAGGTGAGTTGCGTCGTTCGCGCGTGCATCGACATTGCAGGGGAACGGGTGTCGGCCCTATCTGTACAGTTCGAATCCGTCCTCGCGACGTCTCTGCCTCCCGTCATGGGCGATCGCGATCGGCTGGAGACCGTCATTCTGAACTTGATCAACAACGCCATCGATGCCGTGAGTCCGCTCGGAGCCAACGGCGTCGTGAAGGTTCGAACCGCCACGGTGCAGAGCGATGGGAAATCGTGGGTCGAAGTCACGGTGTCGGATAATGGGCCCGGTATTCCAGCGGAGATCATCGATCGGGTGTTTGATCCATTCTTTAGCACCAAACCGGCTGGACAAGGCACGGGGCTGGGCTTGTTCTTGACGTACGGAATCGTGTCGGACCATCGCGGGCGGATGGAGGTCAAGAATGGCGAGACGGGAGCGATCTTTTCTGTCGCATTGCCGATCGTGGGATTCATCACCACCACCCAGGAAGAGGAATTATGGGAATCCAAGGCAAAATCCTAATTGTCGATGACGAGATAGAGGCATTGGAGAATTGTCGGCGGATTTTGAGCCGCGTGCCCTACGAGTGTATGGCGGCTTCCGATCCAGGCCAGGCGCTGGAGTTGATGGAGCGGGAACGGCCTGGTCTTGTGCTGACGGACTTGCGGATGCCGAAGCTTGATGGGATTGAAGTACTGACTGCTGCGAAACGGATGGACCCCGCTGTCCAGGTGGTGCTTTTGACGGCACATGCCACCATCGAGACGGCGGTGATGTCGATGCGCTACGGAGCCTTCGATTACATCACCAAGCCCTTTACGAGCACGGAACTCGTGCAAGTCGTTCAGCGTGCGTTCGAGGCTGACGCTTCTACCGCCGACTCGGTTGCCTCTCCACGTAGCGCCACACCATCGGAGCGATCGTCTTCGCGATCACAGGGCGGTGCTGTGCAGATTGTTGGGCATAGTGCCGTGATGAAACAAGTTCTGGCCCTGATCGTGAGAGTGGCGCCTACGGATTCGAACGTGCTTGTCTATGGGGAAAGTGGGACAGGGAAGGAATTAGTGGCTCGATCGATTCACCACGCGAGTCTTCGCGCGGATCGTCCCTTCATTCCTGTGGATTGTGTCTCGTTGCCTGATTCCTTGTTGGAGTCCGAACTCTTTGGCCACGAACGGGGAGCCTTTACCGGGGCGCATACGGCGAAGCCCGGTCTCTTTGAAATGGCCGATGGCGGGACGGTCTTTCTCGATGAAGTCAGTGGGATGAGTCAGAATCTTCAGGCGCGACTGCTGCGTGTGTTGCAAGAGCGGCAGGTGCGGCGTGTGGGGGGGACACGATTCGTGGATATAGATGTCCGGGTAATCGCGGCATCCAATCAGGATCTCGAAGGGTTGTGCCGGCGAGGCGCATTCCGCGAAGACCTCTACTATCGCCTGAACGTATTCCCCATCGCCCTCCCGCCGCTCAGGGCCCGTGAGGGAGATATTCTGTTGTTGGCGAATGAATTTCTGACACGATTTGTGCAGCGGGTTCGACCAGAGGTCGGCTCCTGTCCGATGATCGATCCCTCTGCGGCGAACATGCTCATGCAGTACCCCTGGCCGGGAAACGTCAGAGAATTACAGAATGTCATGGAACGCGCTGTGGTCTTGGTCGATGGGGCTGCCGTGATGAGCACCCATCTCCCCGAGCGTCTGCAGGCACTGGTCGAAAAAGACGCCGCACAATCAGAAGCGGCCTCATTCAAACTGGCCAAGCAGCAAGCGGTCGAATTCTTCGAGCGGACGTTTCTCCTAGATCTGCTCAAGCGCAACGACGGACATATGAGCCGCGCAGCTCGAGAGGCGGGCGTGGACCGCAAGACGATCGAACGAATGGTCAAGAAACATGGGTTACGAGATGTGTTGTGAGGAGAGAGAGTAGTATTTCGTTCAAACAGTATCCTGCCAGACATGGGGTGGCGACGCCCCATTTGATTTGCTTTCCAGGACAAGCAGACACTTCTACAACATCAAGCGGTTGTAAATAAGTCGCCCTGCTGATGGGGCACCAGTGCCCCATGGTCATGGTCGCTCCGTTTTAGACGCCGCACAATTTCCAGCAAATTTAGACATTCTTTGCCGTGGAATGGCACGGAACGAGACTTGCTGTATGTAACGCCAATTTGCGGGTGAGGGGGTACGTCTGTGGTGTAAATGTCATAGCTGTTACCAGACTCCCATTACGCGGGAAATGGATATTCCACGGAACAGTAGAGTGACTGAATCTGTATTATGGAGGAGGCTGAAAGTATGGGTGCATCAATGAAGTGGGTAGGGGCGGGGATGATGGGGCTTGCGGCCTGTCTCTGGTTTGCCGAGGCGACGCCTGTGTTTGCGGTTGTGTCGCATGACACGCATGTTGCCGTGGATTCCGCTGTCGATGTGGCGACACCGGTGAATGTACAGGCAGGTCCGATGCTGATGGACAAGATGTCGAAGGCCGTCGAGCAAATTGAGCGGCAGGTGCAGACCAAAGGGCCCTTCCAGGGCGCCGGAGCCCATGCGATGCAGCAGGGCATACTGCTCGTCGCGGAAGATCAGGATAAGGTGAAGGTCACGCAAGGCGCTCGCTGTCCGGCGCAAGCCCCTGTCCGTGCCTTCGATATTTCCACGATCAACGTTGAAATCACCGTGAATCGATTTGGAGATTTCTATCCAGGGTACATGTATGCGCTGACCGAGAATGTGGCAGGGGTGCGTGAGGAGGAAGCGAAGAACAAGGCTGCGCGGGAAAGTGAAGATCCGACGTTCGCCGCCGGCGCCGTGTCAAACGGTTTGCAGGGCGATCTGATTCAACCGTTGGTCATTCGGGCGAACCAAGGGGATTGTCTCCGGATCACAATACACAATGAGATTGCCGACGAACCGACCAACATGATCATAAACGGATCGCAGATGCTCGTCGCCAGCACGGGCAAGCCGGCGACCGCCAATAATCCTGATGCATTGGTGTCGACAGGGAAGCAGGGCGAATTCGAGTGGTACATTCCGATAGATCTTCAGGTGGGTGGGCGCGCGTTCCATAGCCATGCGACCAGAGAGCAGTATTCCCTGGGCCTGTTGGGTTCACTTGTGGTCGAGCAGCGCGGTTCCCGACATTTGAGCCCGTTTACGGGCGAGGAAATGAAGAGCGGCTGGGAGGCCATGATCGATCTAGCGAACGCCTCGGACTTCCGTGAATTTGTCATTTTCTATCATGAGGCAGGAGACGAGACGTTTAGATTGTTGAATCGCAAGGGGGACATGTTGCCGCAGCGTGATCCGCACACGGACACCTACCGGCCGGCGGCTCGCTTGCTCAACTATCGCAGTGAACCTCATGGCACGAGACTTGAGATGCAGGAGCACCTCGTCGGGTTCGCCGATGAGTCGCAGGGCTATGGGTCCTACACGTTTGGCGATCCCGCCACCACGGTTCCCCGCTCATATTTAGGGGATCCGGCTACGTTCCGGATGGTCGGTGGGTCTGAAATCGTGCATTCGCACCATCTGCATGGCGGTTCTATCCGTTGGTCCAGACAGCCTGGCACCAGCAGGATCGATCCGACCTTGTCAAAGAACGGCCCGGTGAAATTTCCGCCCATCAGCGACCCGTCGGATCGGCTAGACGTTCAGTCAATCGGTCCGTCGGAGATTTACGATGAGGTAACCGAGGGTGGGTCAGGCGGCTTGCAGGCGTTGGCCGGAGAGTTTGTATTTCACTGCCATATCCCGCAGCACTATGTGACGGGAATGTGGGGATTCTGGCGTGTCTACAACACGTTGCAGTCGACTGGGTTCCAAACCGACGTGATGAAGCCGCTCGTCGAGCTTCCAGATCGCAAGGGGAAGATCAAGCTCGCGGTCAGCTCGGATAAGTTGGTCGGCACCACCGTGGATTGGTATGGCGGGAAGAAGTGGGAGATCACCAAGGATAAGACAGATTGGAAAGCCAATCCAGTCAAGGTGTCCATCAAGGATTGGGTCGAGTATATGTTGCCGCCGCAAGGATTGCCCGGCAAGACCGAAGATCAAGTGAAGCAGGCCCAGGCGAATGATGCGACGGTGGTGAATTGGAAGTGGGAAGGTGCACTGGCGCTGAATGAACCTGAGACGCCGCACAAGTGGGCGGATTATGAATCTCCAACTCCTTTGAAGCGTCCGGCCATTACGTTCGATCCGCAAACGGGGAAACTGGCGTTCCCCTGGCTGCGCCCACATCTTGGAAAGCGGCCTCCATTTGCGCCGAATCATGGCGGAGCACCATGGTTAGAACCGTTCCGTGTACGTGAAGATGGAACGAGAAGCACCGAGCAGGCCAGGCCGGGTGAGCAAGGGCCTTGGAGCTTGTGTCCGGAAAATTCTCCGCGCAAGTTCTACACGATTCATTCCATTACGCTGCCGATTACACTTAAGCCGGCGACGTCGAACTCAGCCGCGCTTGTCGATCCAATTGGAATGATTTATGTGTTGCACGAGGAAGAGGCTGAAGTTCGTAAGAATCCCAAAAAACAGCTTCCGTTGGTCATCCGCGGAAACGTGTACGATTGTGTCGATATCATTTTCAAGAATAAAATACCGGACGATGCGCGGACAGGATGGGCGAACAAGATCAACCTCCATCCGCATTTCTTCCAATTCGATACCAGCGCATCCGATGGTCCGACGATCGGATTTTCATACGACATGTCGTTGCGCGCCTTCACCATGCTGACGGATCCCCAGCCTACTAAGGGGATGCCCCTGCCGGGAAACACGATACTGACGACGGATACGAAAGCCGGCTCGCGCAGTATTACGGTGGCCGATGCGTCGAAATTCCATCCGAACATCGAACTGGGCGTAGGGATGGATGATCCAAAATACTTCGAAGTGGCGCGGATCAAAACCATCAATGGGAAAACCATCACGTTCGATGCGCCATTGAAGTACGGGCACAGTAAGAACGATATTGCCAGCGTCGAATTTATCCGTGAGCGCTGGTATGTCGATGCCGATTTTGGCACCGTGTATTGGCATGACCATGTCTTCGGAACCGATACCTGGGGACACGGGCTATTCTCGGCCTTCATTACCGAACCACCGCGCTCGACCTATCATGATCCGGTCACTGGGAAAGAAATCCGGAGCGGCCCTATTGCGGATATCCACACATTGGAGCCGGTCTCGGCCCATATCCGTGGAAGTTTCCGCGAAGTCATGATGCATATCATGGACAGCAATGCCCGGACGGCGGAATTGATCACGACCGATAATCCGCAAGCGAGAGTGGGGGCGACCACCGTCGATGGGCCGCCGTCCCATCAGTTCCCAGCGCGTATCAATAAGTCTCCGATGTGGTTTCTGAATGGTGGCGAAGCCACTACCGGAAGCGGCTACAGCATGCGTGTGGAGCCGTTGAGTGTGCGGTTAGCCCAGAATCCTGATCCGTCGAAACTCTTTGTCTCCGGTATTCATGGGGATCCGGGCACTCCGTTGTTGCGGGCCTATCTTGGCGATCCAATTCTGGTGCGTGCCTTGGTAGGGTCTGCAAACGAAGTGCATACCTGGCACGTGACGGGCCATTGGTTCCCGATGGAACGGTATTCGACGACTGCTATGCCGCGGAGCACGATTCACCTGGCGATCGGAGAGCGGTACGATCCGGCGATTCCGGCCGCGGGTGGTCCTCAAAAACAGGCCGGCGACTATCTCTATTATAGTGGTCGTGCCTCCCACTTTGCGGAAGGTAGTTGGGGAATTTTCCGGGTCTTCGATGAGCTGCAGGGGGATCTGAAGCCTTTGCCGAGCCGTGAGCAGATTCAAAAGTCTGCTCCGTCGGTCTGTCCTGCAGACGCTCCCGTGAAGACTTTCAACGTTTCAGCGATTGACCAGAACATCCGGTACCATGAAGGGACGCCGGGCGTGATGGAAGTCGATTTGGAACGGAAGATGGTGTTTGGGAACGAGCAGGGCAAGATGTATGTACTCGACGACGATCGTGGCAAGATGAAGGCAGGCGAACTGAGGCCGAGCCCGCTGACCTTGCATGTGAACGTCGGCGATTGCATGAAGATCAATCTGAAAAATGAGATGGCAAAAGAGCGGGCCGGATTCCACGTCGATATGATGGCGTTCGATCCGAAGGATTCGTTCGGCGCCAATGTCGGCAATAATCCAGGTGATCAAACGATCGGTCCTGGGCAGAGCAAGACATACACCTATTATGCTCACCAGGAATATGGAGAATTGGCAGCTCTCATTCAAGACTGGGGAAATGTGGTCGAAAATCCACGCAATGGCCTGTTCGGCTCGATCATCATCGGTCCGAAAGGATCGCGCTACCGTGATCCGATGACGGGTGCCGATCTGGCAATGAAGAGCAGCTGGCGTGCCGACGTGCTCGTGGATCGGACGATCCCAGGGAACGAAAACAGGAAGAGCTACCGTTCTTTCTCGTTGATGTTCCAAGACGAAGATAACATCGTGGGCGTGAGCTTCATGCCCTATATCCAACAGGTGGCCGGCATCACGGCCGTCAATTACCAGTCGGAACCGACTGCCTGGCGGATGGAAAAAGGCTGTGATGTGTCGGAGCTCTTCAGCTGTGTCAAAGCCGGGGCTGCTGGACCTGCGACACCGCTGTTGCAGGCACATGTTGGAGATCCGGTGGCTATTCATGTGCTCGGCGCATTCAGTGAGCAGGTTCAATTGTTCACCGTCGATGGCCATGAATGGCCGCATGAGCCTTATTCGCTGGGTGCCGACCAGGTCAGCACCATGGAGTTTGGTGGGTCTGAAGTCATCAATGCCTATCTCACGGGCGGCGCAGGCGGTCCAAATAAGATCGTCGGCGACTATATGTGGAAAAACCAACGTCCGGCATTTGCCAGCGCAGGACAATGGGGTCTCTTCAAGGTATTGCCGGTTGAGGATCAGCGGATTCTTCCGTTGATGCCCCAGGTTCCGCCGACTAAGACGGCAGAGAGCGAAAATGGCGGGACCGTGTCGCGTACATCGACAGGTGGACGGTAAGCACAACGAGAGCGTCGCCTTCTTCACGTAGGGAGGATCTGGCGGAGCGAGTGAAGGGCGGTTATGATCGCCCTGACCATGGGGGGAGTATTTATACTCCCCCCATGTATTTTATTTTTATTGATTGTAATGGTGATGAGCATGACTTTACAGGTTCGGCGTGTTGTGGTTTCTATTTGTCGCTCGATTGTGCTGAGCCTACTCTTCAGCGTTCCGATCGCTGCTTGGGCTTACGAGGAAGCGACGGTATCGAACGGTGGTACGGTCATGGGGACCGTGCAGTTTTCCGGCGAACTTCCGCCTCCCACGCCGTTTGAGCTTCGCCGATATTATGATCGAGTCTATTGCGGGGCAATATCCGATGGGTCTGGGTATCGATTGCTTCGAGAAGTCTCCGTTGGAGCACAGCAAGGTTTGAAAGATGTCATTGTGACAGTTGAAGGCATTGAAAAAGGGAAACCGTTCGAGTTTGCTGAAACAAATTTGGAGGCGAATATCTGTCAATTCGTCCCATTTGTGTCGGTCATGCGGGAGAACCATCCCCTGGCTATAATAAATCTGGATCCGGTTTCGCATGATTTACAAATCTATGAACGGGACAATGAGCATGTGTTTATTATGTTCCATCGGCCAGCGTTGACCAAGTCTGGGACGAGCGATGTCATTAAATTTACGGGGAGCCGCCGCGACGTCACCATGCAATGCGGCATGCATCCATTCATGCAAGGACACGGGCTCGCCGTCAAAAATCCGTATTACGCGATCACCGGTCTGGAGGGAGCCTTTACGATCAAGGATCTTCCGGCTGGCACGTACCGGATCAAGGCGTGGCATCCGACCTTGGGAGAGAAAGAACAAAACATCACGGTGGCTGCAAACGGCACCACATCGCTGGGATTCAGCTTTGAGGCGAAATAGCCATGGTGTTTTCTCGATACCTTCATACGGTGCTCATTGCTGTGTGTGTCGGTGTGATGGGCGCTCACGCAGTCGCTGCCGAAGTCGTATCGGCACCGCCGGTCAGCCGTGTCGAAGTCGTACTGGCGAACCAGTATAAGAACCAGCTTGCCGCTTTGACGGAAGAATTTTCCCAAGCAGGGATGGCTAACGTCCACTTTCAGTTTGTCCGGCAGGGGCAACCTCCGCAAAACATCGGTCTAGGTCGAGAGGTTCCGGCTGATAAGGCACGAGAAGCGATTCGATTGGCGCTGAAATACAACCTCGGCGTGGTGATTTTGCTGCCGGAGCGACTCTTTCCACCACGATTTGTGACGATCGCATCGTCGAACTATGACGACACGGTCGAATTTTCCATCGATCAAGCTGCTCTCGCCCGCCTTCAGAATCAAAATCTAACGACGGAAGAGTTTCACCGTCTCTACCGGGGTCTGACATCTTCCCTGGTGGAACCGAAGAGCCGATACTAAGGCGGAGATGTGAGACTGCTTCAAAGGATCAGGGGCTGGATTATGCCGATAGTCTTGCTGGTAGGCCTAGCCACCCTGTGGCTTCTCTCTGGCTCGGATGAGAACACGGCACGCGCATCAGAGCCGTCCAGTATAAGTCTGCAGGAACAGGGCGATGGTCTGATGAGGAACGTCGAAGAAATGGTGGCGCATGGCGGCATGGGAGATGCCAAGGCCATCGTTCACCACTGCGGAGAAGCGACGCGTTATGCCGAGACAATCATCAAACATCTCTCCGTATCACATCCCCGTCGGGTCGATGCCATGAATCCCCTCAATGAAGTGATCCGGCAGTGTAGCCGTGTGTCGGATATCGGCATCCACGCCGATCCAGGATCACTTCTTAATCCCGCTCTCAAAGCTCGTGCCGCTGCATGGGAGTCGATGAAATCGCTTGGATTGACCAGGACGAACAAAAGCTAGATCAGGCTGGGTTACTCTTTCACCGTCATTTTCATCGTAATCAGCGTCAGCGAATTGTGAATTCGTCGCGGGCGGCGGCGACGATCTTGTCCACCACCTCCATGTCCCGAAAGACTTCACCGAAGACAGTGTAGGTTCGGTCCAGTCCGCTGCTGTCATCGACATAGATATAGAACTGCCAACCGTTGTCGTTAGGATCCCGCGTGCTGTTGCTCTTGCGAGGGACTTTGGCCATGCCGATTGCGCCTCGTTTATGAGGGCGATCGCTGGTTTCAGGATTCAGCCAGTAGCCAGGGCTTCCCGACCCGTGCAGGGATCGGTCTGCAGTCTTGCTCGGCGGATCGCCGCAGTCGATTTGGCGATAGCGGACATTGAACTTGATTGATGATTATCACGGGTGGCATTATAATAGCATCCGTGATACAGACGTTTCGTGGGCAAGGTACCGAAAACATCTTTGATGGGGAAGACACGTCCATTGCCCGAAGGACATGCCCCCGTATTCTGTGGCAAGTTTCCCGGAGGAAACTCGATCAGGTCAATCGAGTTCGAGAAGTCAGCGAACTCGCTGTTCCCAGAGGGAGTCGTCTAGAACGGTTGCGCGGAGATCGGACCGAGCAACACAGTATTCGGATCAACGATCAATATCGGATTTGTTTCAGATGGGAGGCTGGCGATGCCTACGAAGTTGAAATCACGGACTATCACTAAGAGTCGGATTACGGCGAGGCTGCAGGGTCATTCGAAAGAGCTTGTCGGGCGTCGGTTGCCTCGTCATCGACCGCCTACACGTCCCGGCGAGATGTTGCTGGAGGAGTTTGTAAAGCCCCTCGCCATCACTCAGTCTGAATTGGCCGCTCGTTTGGGCATTTCATTTCCTCGGCTCAACGAGATCATTCGAGGCAAGCGGGCGATCACGTCGGATACGGCGCTTCGACTGGCACGAGTCTTAGGGATGTCGGCAGACTTTTGGCTTGGATTACAGTTCGACTGGGACCTTTGGCACGCCATGCGCAGTTCGAAAGCGAGTGAGATCGATCGGCTCGAGCCGTTGCGCACCTCGGCCTAATCCACTACTTCTTTATCGCGGGGAGCCTGATTGATTCTCGATTGTGCGCGTCGAACGAGCACATTCGTATCGTGCGCGTTCGCGAGCAGGAGGACGACCAGGCTGCCCATCTTTCCCAGGCCCCGAAAGACTTCGCCGAAGACGGTGTAGATTCAGTCCAACCCACGGGAGTCCGTGACACAGATATGGCACTACTCTGAGGTCGTTGTCTCAATGGAAGTCCTGTGCTACACTGATCTCGTGTAACAGGAGGGTATCGGCATGGCGAATTTAACTGTTGTGATCGAAAGCGATACGTTGAAGCGCGCCCGCATGCGGGCGCTTGAAGAGGGGACATCCGTGAACGCGGTCGTGCGGGACTACCTGGCTGATTATGCCGGGACGAAAGCCCAAAAGGAGAAGGCGATCAACGACTTGTTGCAGCTGTCCAAGCGCGCGAAGACCAGGCGGGGGAATCGCCGGTGGATCCGCGAAGATCTTCACCAACGATGAAGGAGCGTGTATTCCTTGATACGAATGTGCTGGTCTATCTGTTCGACGCCGATGATCCTGCAAAACAACGCCGTGTGCAGGACCTCCTGTCAAACCGGGAACTGCGGGAACAGCTGATTCTGAGCACCCAAGTCCTGCAAGAGTTCTATGTGTCCGTGACGCGGAAGCTGGCCACCCCACTTGATTCAGAGGCCGCATTCCAGGCCGTCCAAGATCTCGCCGCTTTCCCCATAGTCCAGATTGATCCTTCTCTGATCCTGTTGGCCATCCACCGCAGCCGCAAGGCGAAGGTCTCCTTTTGGGATGCACTGATTCTGGAAGCGGCGCTGGCCGCCGGAGTGACCCTCCTCTACTCCGAAGATTTTCAGGACGGTGCTGTCTTTGGAGGGCTGCGAATTGCGAATCCTTTCAAATAGTCTTCACTGCGTGCATTGAGCGGCCACCGCTTTAGTGTTTTTCTCCCTTGATGGCTGACTAGATAGTCTCCCATTGCGCGTGTCCAACGAGGGTCTTCCGAGACCGCGCGTTGCACGAGCACAGGAGACCGTCTAGTCTGCCCTCCCTACTCCTTCACCGTCATCTTCATCGTAACCGGCACCAGGGGATTGTCGAATTCGTCGCGTGGGGCGGCGACGATTTTGTCCACCACCTCCATGCCTCGGAAGACTTCGCCGAAGACGGTGTAGGTTCGGTCCAGCCCGCTGTTGTCATCGACACAGATATAGAACTGCGAGCCGTTATCGTTGGGATCGCGCGTGCTGTTGCTCTCTCGTGGGACCTTTGCCATGCCGATCGCGCCTCGTTTATGCGGGCGATCGCTGGTTTCAGGATTGAGCCAGTAACCGGGACTGCCTGACCCGTGCAGGGCACGGTCAGCAGTCTTGCTCAGTGGATCGCCGCCCTGAATGATGAATCCTGGAACGACACGATGGAAGGTGGTTCCATCATAGAATCCTATTTTAGCGAGCTTGAGAAAGTTCTCTACGTGACGTGGAGCGTCATCTGGGTAGAACCGAATCTTGATCTCGCCGAGCGGCGTCGAAATCGTGACGCGGGGGTCGATTTTTCGAAACTGCATCGTCATGGGACCAAACTAGCAAGGGGACAGCCTGCGAGGCAAGATGCCTTGCAGGAATTTTGAGTGTTGAATGATGAATGTTGAATTGTGAGAGGGAATAGCACGGTTCTGACCATTCAACATTGAACATTCACCATTCATCATTGGTTTAGCCCGTCTCCGGGCTTGATGCGCAGCCACAAGATCCCGCCGAGTATAGCGACCGCTGCGGCGACGCCCAACGAGACAGGCCAGCCCCAGTGATTGGCCAGCCACGGAGTCAGGGTCGGAGAGATGGTCCCGCCGATATTGGCCCCGGTGTTCATGAGACCTGACAAGGTGCCTGCATGGGATTTGGACAGATCCGTTGTCGAAGCCCAGTAGGCGCCGACCGCAAAGTAGAGCCAGCCAGCGCCGAATGACAGGCTGGTGATCGCCAGAAATGGTGAATCGACGACAGCACCCAGCGCAATGGCACACCCAGCGAGGACCATGCCGGTCATGCCGGCCATAACTCGTCCGGTGGTGAGACCATAGCAGGCTGCAAGTCGATCGGTTACCCATCCGCCCAGGGGACAAAAGACCAACATGGCCAGAAAGGGTGCTGAGGCATAGAACCCGCCGCGGAGCACATCGAATCCCCGGACATTCACGAGATAGAGGTAGAACCAGGACAGATAGACGTAGGCGACATAACCGAGGCAACTGTAGCTGAGCATAAGCCACCAGACGGTGGGGGTCCGACTGAATGTTCGCCAGGGCACGGTTGTGGTGACAGCGGCCGGTTCACGTTTGAGGAGGGCCTGTTCACCGGCATTCACCCAGAGATGTTGGTGCGGATGGTTGCGTGACAGGAGCCACCAGAGGAGTGCCATACCCATTCCGAGCAGACTCGCGAGATAGAACACGGTCGGCCACCCCCAGTTCACCATCACCCAGGCGGCGATGGGCGGGGTCACGGCGGAACCTAACCCGATGCCCCCGATGGCGATCCCGATGCCAAGGCCTCGTCTATCCGCCGGTAGCCAATTAGCGACGGCGCGATTGAAGGCAGGCAATGCCACGGCTTCTCCCACGCCCAGCGAAAACCGCACGAGCATCAGGGCACCGACAACTCCGACGAGGCTCGCAAGCGACGTGGCTGCCACCATGGCGGTGAAGGCCGTACAGATCGACCACCAAATGAGCGCGATGGTGAGCACCACGCGGACTCCCCAGCGATCGGCCAGCCATCCACCGGGAATTTGAAACAGGGCATAGCCGACAACAAAGGCGGAGAAAACCCAGCCCATCTCTTGATCAGTCATCCCATAGGCCGGCATCATCTGCCGCGCGGTCACGGAGATATTGACGCGGTCGATATAGGTGACGACGCTGATGAGAAACAGCAAGGCGAGGATGAGCCAGCGGATCCGTGAGGGGCGAGAAGTCAGTGTGTTCACAAGGTTGAGCAGTGAGGTCTGTCCATGGGGATGCCGGTGCCGGATTATACAGAGTCCGGGGCTGGGTCACTACTAGCAGGATGTGGCGAGGCAGCTGGCATGGTCTCTGTGCTCGCGGAACGCGCGGCCTGGGGAAGGCCCTCCTTCGACGCGCGCAGTGGAGACCACACCAGCCGCCTCGCTAGGAGAGTATTGGGGGACTGAAGGGAAATTTCCAGAAGAATGGGGAAGGAGGTCTGATTAGTCTCCTGTGCTCGCAGAAGGCGCACGATCATAATGTGCTCTCTCGATGCACGCAGTGGGAGACCAATTCAGGCCTCCTTCCTGGAGAGGATACGAGCAATCTTGGATGGCGGATTGGTGATACCGGTCATTCAGAAAATGCAGCGCAGCATCCGTGTTGTACTTGGTATAGAGCGCAACATTGAGGCTGGTTCGCGACGGCACTAGGCGAAAGAGTTCGGCTCCCTTGGGCTATCTTTGAATATGGGGGTGGAGGGGTGCGTCACCATATAGGGTGGACATCAGAAGCGATTGCGCCGGACGAAAAGATGGAAAACTGAAAGTTATAATATTTAGGAATAACAGCTAGTTAAGATATATAGCTCATGTGATTGTCGATTGACCAATGTTGTTTAACGGAGCAACGGTTGGGGAGAAATTCAAGAGGGGAATAGAAAAATTCCAGAAAGTCAAAAGAGCGGGTCCTGTCGCTGACCAGCCCAGCCGGCTTCGCACCCCGCCCGGTGTAGGGACCCCGCTGTAGGCGGCTGGGCTCCCTGGTCAGCGCACCCGCAAGAAAAACTACCTCGCCCTAGAGGGGAGGGGAAAAACGAGCAAGCTTGGAGGGAGCATTATAGTAGGTGGTCGATGCGGCAATTGGGAACCAACCAGGTGCCCTTGGGTTGACACGGTACCTAGTAGAAAGTAGCCTATTCCGAATCCTGATTCCACCGGAGAACAAATGGTCGGTGTTTGCATCAAGCATGCTCTATTCCAAAACTCAGGTTGGCTAAGCGCGGTCGCCGTAACAGCGACGCTCATCTCCACCTGGCAGTTCGCGAGTCAGAACTGGCAAATTGTCGTCACCGCGATGGGTAGCGCTCTGTCGTTTGTCTACTTCGTGCAAAAGCAGAAGCTCGAAGAGCTTCGTCTCTTCAAGGAGCTGTTTGTCGAGTTCAACGCTCGTTACGATGGCCTCCAAAATCGACTTCTCTCCATCGAGCAGCGGACTGATGGAGAACTATCGATCGAAGAAAGCCTTGTTGTATACCAGTATTTCAATCTCTGTGCCGAGGAGTTCCTCTTCTACCGGCTTGGGTACATCGATCCGGCCGCTTAGTTTGCGTGGCAGAATGGAATGCGGTTCTACCTAGCCAATCCTCGCATCCGCCGTCTCTGGGAGAAAGACGTGAAATCGAATTCCTATTACGGCTTGCAAAATTGACCGTCGGTCGCCTAACAATGCATTGGAAAAAGTGTCAGGACCATTTCGGGCTGAACAGACGTCTCCGCCTCGCTAGCCGCCCACCGCGTCCACTTCGTAATCTCGTCGTTATTCCCCATTCTTGACGCGTCTCCATTGTAAGCGTAGGGTCCTAACCTACGCGGCTCACAATGACAGCGGGTTAGAAGGACTATGGCCAAGGAATGTGCGTACTGTGGGAAAGCAGGGCCTTTTACTAACGATCACGTTTGGCCGAACTGTTTCCTAGATCGGTTTGGTCGACATGCTGCGCACTTCTCTGTTCGCGGCCAGCAGGTACATGGAGCGGATTATGTTGTCAAAGATGTTTGCGAAACCTGTAACTCCGAAAGGCTGAGCCCTCTCGATTCTTACTTCTGCAGCCTGTACGACGAGTATTTTGTTCACCTCCATGATTTCGACTCGACGGTAGCGCTTCAATACGACTTCATCCTGTTGGCACGTAGCCTTCTTAAAATCGCATACAATTCAGCTCGTCAAGGAGTGTCTGATGCAAGACCTCTGGCAGTGCTTCGAGGGTTCATTGCAGGACGCGATTCTTGCCCCATGCAGTTGGCCATCTTCGCCGAACTCATATCGCCGACAATGGTTCCGCAGTCCGATGGAAGCATTTGTAAGGTCATGCCGAACATGTATCGATCCATCCTTGGTCAGTTTCGCGGCCCCGGCGGTGATCGCATCCTGCTACGAGTAGTCGCAGTCAACTCTTACTACTTCCATCTCATTGTGCCTATAAAGAAGTTGTCCCAGGTAGATTTTGATTCATCGGTAAATCAGTTCGCCGAAAAGCTCAAGGGGGTTGTGCGACTCTCTCCAGGTCTAACGGAAGTGACAATCTACACGTCACCGCAGGACGGAATTCGAAGCATGATCCCTCAGTTGAGGGCGTACCGAGAGCAGTACCGCAAGTTCTTCGCAAAGAAAAGATCATCTCAATGAGAAAATAAACACGTCAGGAACCATTTCGGCTTGAACGATTGCCCAGCCCCGCCAGCCGCTCCCGCTTACCTCTGGAATACATGCATGTTACCAATTCATCCGTTGACACTTTGCTTTCCGCAAAGTAGCCTGCCACAGTTTCTCTCTCTGAGTCGGACGAAGTATCCTAACGGATTCCTTAATGATTCCAAACTATGGCAATTGAAACTAACCGTCAAATTTTGCTGACTGGCGCCGGTTTCACGAAGAATTTCGGAGGATTTCTGGCTAGCGAGATGTGGGCGCAGATTTTCAATTCGCGCCACATAAGGCCTCACAAGGAGCTAGGTAAGATCTTGCGGCATGATTTTGATTACGAGTCTGTCTACAACCGTGTCCTAGTCGGGGGCAACTCTTCGGGAGAGACGAAGGCCCTGGAGATGGCTCTATTGGATGCCTACAAACAATTAGATCAAAGAATACGAAACCTGCACACAAACCAGGTTGGTGGAGCAGTTGATCTAGATAAGCTAAGGATGATCATTGATCGATTTTCCGGTTCAGGGAACGTGCGAGGTTATTTTTTCACATTGAATCAGGATCTGTTTATTGAGCGTTGGTATCTCTCTGAGAATCAGCTTTGGATTCCCGGGATATCAAACCAAGTGAGCAGAAGAAAAGAAGCTGCCCTGAGCGACGAAGACATAATTGCTGTTCCGACAGCAGAGATGATGAGGAAACATCGAGAGCGAAATGATGACAGCAGGATATCGGCCCATGGTCGATTCCAATACATCAAACTACATGGTTCATGGAATTGGAGAACTAGTGACGGGAAAAGTGCGATGGTGATTGGGCGTGGTAAAGAATCAAGAATTATGCAGGAGCCATTACTGAGTTGGTATCTTGAAGCATTTGAGTCTGTTTTATCCAAAGAAGGCAGAAAGTTGTTGGTGATTGGATACGGATTCCGAGACCCTCATATAAACGAAGTTATAGCTCGATCTGTAAATGAACATGCGCTCGAACTCTACATTTTGAGCCCGCTTTCCCCAGAATCATTTGAACATCATCTCAAGCTTCATGCATTTGGATCATCAAATGATACGGTCTCGCTAAGTGGGGTTCTTTGGAGAGGTTTGGCTGGGTATTTTCAGGGAAACCTGAAAGATGTCTGCCCAAAGGGCCAATGGGCAAGCTCGAATGAGACGGACCTAGCAAAGCAGATAACTGAAGCGTTATTTGCAGAATGAAAAATGAGTCAGGATGAGCTGGCAGGAACAGCTGTCTCAGCCCTGCCAGCCACCGCGTCCGAGCTTGTTCCTTACATCTTGTTGCTCGAAAGAAACAAAGGGGTCGGGAATGTTTTTCTCATGTAGCCCTGCCATCGGTCTGTGTTGCTTCTGGATGTTCGGTAAGGGTCGTTCGTCTCTTACGGAAAGTCAGAAACATTTCACGTTTCACATTTTACCTTTCACGAGATAGAAGCTCCGCTCGACGGGCATTGCATCTGAGTTCATTGCCCGAAGAGGACTCGGACGATATCATTTCGATAGCATTCTTCAGGGGGCATCTATGGCGCAGGCTCTTGTTCGGTAGCTTAACAGGAAGACCGTCGATCGCTAGCCCTCAATATTCATGACGGTTTGTCGCGAAATCGCTGAGTCGCTGGCCGAACGGAAAACAAGGGGGACCGTGTAAGTAAGTGGGCCCGGCGCTATGTATCACAGAGCCGAGCCCACCCGCGTTCTTGTTATTTGACTACGCCTACGGGTGCGACGGCTGCACCAGTCACACTTGGCGCGCTCGTTGCTGCTGCCGCTGCGGCAGGTGCAGTCTCTTTTGTGACAGCCGATTGCGCCTTTGCTGTCTCCGCTTTTGGTGCGCTGGTGCTATTCATGTTCCTGACGCCGCCTGGGACACTCAGGTCCACCACGCCGCCGAACGCTCCAGCAAATGGGCTGCCGGGAGCACTCTGGGCAGATTCCGCTGCCTGAGCGTACCCCCCGCTACACATCAGACCCACTGCGACAACGGCGACTGAAACGTTCTTCTTGAAATTCATGATGTCTCTCCTTGATTAACTATAGGTTGTATACGGCACTCTGCCCCCTGCTGGAGGCCTCACGGACAGGTATGACCGAAGCTCCTTCCTTTATATTTGATATTCTTTATGAGGATGATGGCTTTGGGATAGATAATGATACGCAGCGCCATCCTAGCATGCGCATGAAGAGTGTGCGCAGGATCTAACAGAATCCCTGTTGGAAGACTGAATCCTCTGTGAGTGGCCGATCTTGGCGCATGAACTCAAGGGCACGATATGGGATCGTTCTTTGTTGTCACTCTGTCACCATTTGGCGGTGATCTCCCGCACCTGATCCAATGACTGATACACCCAGGCAGTGAACCTTTTGGGGATCCGGTCCCCCGTCGTTTGCGATACTCTCATCAATTGATGACGGCACGTTCCCACCATACTGGTCTGGCTATGATTGCAGTGTTCAAGGTGGTGAAGGGTGTGTTGTTGCTTCTCCTCGGGTTGGGTCTTCTCAAATTGGTACATGCCGAGATTGCCACGCTGTTCTCGCTTCTGATCGAAGCGCTTCATTTAAATGCCGACTCGCGGCTCATCCATGCGCTGGTTCTAAAGGTGGATGCGATACAACCGCATACTGTGTTGTTGGCGGGGTTCGTCAGTCTTGGCTATGCAGCGATGTTGTTGGTGGAGGGCGTTGGGCTGTGGCTGGAGTTCGCCTGGGCTGCGTATCTGACGGTGGTGTCAACGAGCCTGCTGCTTCCGTTCGAGCTCTTCGAGGTCTTTGAACAGGTATCGATGCTTCGCGTCGGCGTGCTGTTGTTAAATCTGGTCATTGTGCTCTACCTCCTCAGCCAATTAAGGCGGCATACCTTCCGCTCACAAGCACATCTTCCAAGACAGGACTCGGTCGCTTGATTGAAACAGGGAATCGCTAGACCTTAAAGCTTAACCCTGTAGCTGCCCACCGCATCAGTCCTCGTCGTTTGTGTAGCGTCGTTCGTCTCTCGCTGAAGTCTTGAACTGTAGTGCGATCCTGCCTTGTCGGGATACCCGATTCCCAATACTCCGTTGTGCGATGTTCCGGCTCAGGAATACCAGTATTTTCAAGTTGCTTCGGTTGACAGTTATTTCATTTCTCGCTAGCCTCTGCGCAGCCTGGGGTTCTGTCATTGCTAGGATGTTCCCACTTGGGGAGTGTGGTTTATGGAGTACTTGATTGTGCACTTCCCTCGATCTCGTCGCGTAATCGTAGATGATGAGTTTAATGGACGTACAGAGGATCTGATTGAACTTGAGGCCGGTCGGCATGTTGTGTCGTTGGGGCCACCCTACAATTACACGCCCGAGGAACAAACAATCATCTTGAAAGACACGACCGAACTCGATCCGCGGGAGGTGAGCTTTGATCTGTCGTCTGATGCCTAGATGGGCTCTTGTCTGTCTCCTGTCTCTTTCTCTGCCAGGATGTGCCCACTATTTCGTGAATCTTGAGAGACCGGCCATCCCGCCGGTTAAGGAATATCGCTTCAATCCTGAGGCGACCGGCGGCAATTCCAATTCTCTGTTCATCTGCCTGGCGTTTTCCGGGGGTGGCACACGCGCTGCCGCGCTTTCCTATGGCGTGTTGGAAAAGCTGGAAAATACTCGGATCACCTGGAAGGGGGAGGAGAAAAGCCTTCTCGATGAGGTGGACTGCATCTCGTCGATTTCAGGCGGGTCCTTCACCGCTGCCTACTATGGGTTGTTCGGAGAACGGATCTTTCAGGATTACCGTGGGCAATTTCTGGAAGCTAATGTTCAAGGCTCGCTTTTCTGGAGTCTCTTCAATCCCTGGAATTGGGTCCGGCTGGCGTCTCCGTATTTCAGCCGGATCGACCTTGCCGCGGAATACTACGATGAGAACATTTTTGACGGGAAATTGTTTACATCGTTGACTGAAACCGGCCGTCGGCCTTTTGTCATATTGAACGCAACGAATCTTGCAAACGGAGAGCGGTTCGAGTTCACGCAAGATCAATTCGATTTTTTAATGTCCGACCTCAACAGTTATCCGGTTGCACGAGCCGTGGCTGCTTCCTCTGCCTTTCCCTTCCTGTTGAGTCCGATCACGCTCAAGAATTATCCGCACGAACAATTTCAGCTGCCGAAGGATTACGAGCTGGGGCTGAAGGATTACCCAGACAATCGTCGACGCTACTACTGGGCGCGTAATCGAGCGATGTATATGAACGATGCAGCGTTGCCCTATGTGCATCTCATGGATGGTGGCTTAGCCGACAATATTGGGTTGCGTCCGATCGAGGCGGCCCATCAACGTTCCAGCGGATTTATCCGGAAGTTATTCAATCAAGGTGAAGTAGACAAATTTGTGCTGATTGTGGTGAACGGACACACAATAGACAAGGACACGATGAGCAAGGACGAGAGTCCACCTGGCATACTTACGGTGGCTTCAAAAACCGCGACGGTTGCTATGGAGCATTACAGCGTGGAGACAATTGAGGCGGTGAAGGATCTCCGTAATGCACGGAGTAAGGCGCAGAAAAATATTACGGCATGCCAGAAAAAGCTGGATCAATGTCCGGGGTCCCCGCAGCTTCCCAAGTTTCCAGCTGAGATTGATCCTTACGTGATAGAGGTCGATTTCGAAGCTATCTCCGATCCCGATAGGAGGAGGTATTTCTTGTCCCTTCCGACGAGTTTTTCGCTCGAGAAGGACCAGGTTCAGGCTCTCATCGACGTTGGCCCGCAACTTCTGAATGAGTCACAGGATTTTAAAGCCTTTATCGAGAGCCTCAAATCGCAGTAACGGTTTCAGTCTGAACAGCTGTCTCTGCCACGCCAGCCGCCCACCCCGCTCGAGAATTATAGCCGAGGGTGAGAGTTACAGCGACCTCAAGCGGGGACGTCGACATATTCGACTTGGCTGCTGGGTAGGGGGATTGGAAGGCCATCTGACTTGAGGCCTTCGATATGAAACTCGATGGCTTCGCGGATGAGGGATTCTGTTTCTGCCACGGTGGCGCCGGTGGCAATGCAACCCGGCAAATCGGGAACATATGCCGCGTAGTTTGTAGGAGCCTTCTCGATTACGATAACGTACCGCATGTTAGTTCGCTTCTTTTCTCCAACCGGCTTGCTTCAAGATACTATTCAGAGTTCCAGGAGGCAGGTCATCGCTGGGTTCGCCTGCAACGGTCACACGACCAGGCTACGTCTGATGCTTGAATTGTCTGTGGCTGCCTTTGGTTGCGACGAGGAGCCAGCCATCTTCTCGCAATTTGTCCAATACATCGCCGACATTCACGGCATCAGTTTAGCGCAGTCGTTGTAAGAAACCAAACTCGCTTTACACGTGCGGGACACCAGTTAGATACTATTGTCTCGAAACCTTAGCCGCGCCAGCCGCTGGCCCCGTCCAATTCTCGCGGGGCGGACATCAGCCTTAACGAGCCTTTTGCGGAAAATCCTGAGTCGTTGGCCCAGCGGGAGTGACGGCCTGCGGTACGTAGAATGGAGCGTTGTGCGGCTGAAGGGGAGGGCCGAGGTTCATCGATGAACTTGGTGGCGGCTGCACAGTGACACGACGCTCGCCACCCGGAGGATCAAGAACGGACTCAACATTCCCCTCGGGATCCTTGTACACGTGTGCCCCACCCTCAGAACCCAGCACTTGCTGTAAACGCTGGTTAGAGCCAGCCGCTTGAATTGGTTGTTCCTCAAGTGCGAGCAACATGTTTGGCCATGCCGCGCCGACGATGGTGAGAAAGACGACTATCCTATACATATTCACATTCTACTAGCGACTCGTGTCTGATTGCGCCCCTTTGGGGGTCCATCCGCGGTATCGTCTCCGTTGCTTGCGACATGAGAAGATGGTCATTCTGAGCAGGGCAACACATATGAGGATGGAGCGTGCGAAGCGTCATTTTTCGCTCAGTGCTAATTCGTTCCCTCGACTCAATCAAAGGAAGCGCAAGGCAGTCTGGCAGTCAATTTTGTGATGGTCAATCGGTTATGTCATACTTGGAAAGCTTCGCAAGGGCATGATGTCGTGCCCGGAATCTAATACGGTATCAGTCCTGGCTCATGACTCTTGAACTGAATGTATGATGACGACCCCAACCGTCCAATGGTTTGTTGGTAATTTGTGTGGATCGTGAAAAGCTTCTTGGAAATCTTAAAGATTAAGGAGAGGAGTGTCATGTTGAAATGGATAACAAGTCGCCATGCTGGATCTATGACCCCCTCGAATGAAGGCGAACGCATGACACGCATTCGGAGCGGCATACTCTGGCGTACGAATCTGATTGTACTGGCGTTCATGTTGTTGGGGGTGCCTATGGCGCAGGCACAAAACAAACTTGAGGACTTGCAGAAAAGAAAAGCGATTGCGGAGGCAGAGACGGAGGCTATACAAGCGGAGACTGTCCGCGATGAGGCTCAGAAGAAACAATCCGAATTGGTTGCTCCGCTCAACCCAGTAGAGCAGGCGAAAGGTGATGTAATGGGAGCAGCCAACTCGGCCAATGCGATAGCGGATGCCCAGAAGGCGCAACCTGACGCCCAAAGCCTTTGCACGCAATGTATTCAAGCCGCTCAGGAGGAGGTGAGAAAGTGCCTAGAGTCGGCCATTAGTCAAGAGGATAAGAAGTCTTGCCTGGAGAAGCAGGAAACACGAACGAAGACTTGCTCGAACGGTGCGTGCAAAATTGAAAGGCTGCAAGGTGGTAGAAAGGGTGAAGTCCCTTCTAAGAAGAAATAGAGATCCGAAGATCAAAGGATGTCAGGCACCATCTCGGTCTGAACAGCCGACTCAGCCCAGCCAGCCACTTACCGCGTCCGGTCCTCGTCGTAGGTGAAATGTTGTTCGTATTTCGCGACCGAAGCTATCAATAGTCAGCTTTCAGCCATCAACTCCCATGCCGTGCAGAGAGTCCTATTGCTCTCTGCACGGCTTGAGGCTCTTACTTCATTTTCCTGGGGTCTTGGTACACCATGAGGTGCGCGTAGGGGCTGCCGTCGAACATGATGTAGACGCCGGAGGGGTTCGGGGCAGTCGGGAGCTTGGTCGCTGCTGCGTCGAAGGGCCACATAACCATCCAGTGCGGGGGCTCTTTCACAATCTTGGCCCCGTCCCCCGACATCACGACTTTCCCGTCTTTTTCATAGTGGGAACCGCCAACAGCCATGTAGGCGATGCCCGGCACCGTATTCGTCGGTTTCGGCGCGTTGTTCATGAGGTCGGTCATCCATTGCTGAACGGCAGCGTCCATACACATGGGGTCGGGATCCGGGAGGTTCATCACGGTTGGGATGCAGGTAAAGCCGTTGGAACTTTTCTTGGTCTCGGTCAGCTTGCCATCGGCGCCGTAAATCATGATACCGGCTTCATTCGCAATGTGCGCCGGTGCAGCGCGTAACGCAAGCGCTGTTTGCTCCACCTCGGACATCGCTTTGACTTCTTTGATGGTTGCACCCTTCTTAGACGGCTTGTCGCCTGCAGTGGTGATCGCCGGCAACATGAGGGTACTGGCGACCAGGATGGAGAGCACGATGTATTGAGCCATGGACTTCTCCTTGGTGAAGGTGAGCGGTGTCTGTTCAGAGCGCCAAAGCTAGCGCGAACGGAAGGAGAAGTCCAGACGATAAACCACTGAGGAAGGGAGTCTTGCCTGAAACGCGAATCCCTGGCAATCGGCGACCACGTTCGAGTTCGTCTCTCGTTGTTCCTCGTTGGTATTTCAACACCCATTCTCTTGATGCACCCGCGCACTCTTGAAATGCATGACATTGGAACTTGGCAATGTCCTTGCCAAAAAGAATCGGCGGGGTGATCCTGAAGGAGTTGAAGCACCTCCCACTGCAGCGTCATGCAGACGAGAGGCTCTTTTCCATTGCCCATCAACTCGCCTTGGACACACAACGAAGTGTGTACGATTGTCTCTACCTCGCCCTGGCCGAGGCCGTTGACGGCGTCATGATTACGGTGGATCACAAGTTCTATTCGTCGCTGATGGAAGGTTTATATGGCAGGCGAATATTGTGGGTTGAGGATCCACTACGCTAGCTCTTTGTGGCGGTCAGGTCGTTGATGAAGTTACGGAAGGTTTCGTTCTTCATGAAGCGCTGAAAGGGTGAATCCTGGCGTGGATCAGGCATTGTTTTTTCGCCGGGGTTAAGATTTTTTCGATGGCGAAACGCGGTCGCGAGGGACTGCATCGTACGATCGAGGTCGTTCATTTCCGAAAACGTGCAGGCCAGGTTATAGTGGAACATCGGGTAGGTGGGGTCTGCCTGTATGCCCTGTTCAAACGTGGCTCTTGCTTCCTTCAGGCGACCGGTCATGCTATAGGCGATGCCTAGATTGTCGATCAGAACGCGCCACAGAGTCCTATCGAGTTCTGGGTTTGCTTTTTCAAGGTCGAACGCTTTCTGATAGGGAAGAATCGCTTGCGCGTATTTGTTTTTTACGTAGAGAGCGCTACCCAGATTGAATAATTCTCGGCTGTTGGGTGATTCCGGCGGCGGGGCTTGGATTTGGGGCTTGATCTGGATCTGGGTCTGGGGCTGGAGCTTGGCCTGTATCTGTTTCGCCTCGGAGGGGCCTGACAGCAAACGAACGGATTTAAGAATCGATTGAAAGAGCGGTGCGTCAGCCGTGGTGAATTGCACCTTGGAAAGATGGATATCTGCGTACACGTCTTTTTGTGCGAGGCAGGCATACACATTTTTTTGATCTACCCGGATTCCTTCGAACTCATGAAGAATGTATTCAAGGGTCGGTATCTTGCCCGCGGTGTCGAGTTTGACATCCTGAGCCCTGGTGGCTAAAGGGCCTTTCTGTATCAGTTTAAGCTGGTCTATGCAGCCTTGCGCTGAGGCCTGAGTCGGGACTATCTCGAGTGTGACAGACACGTTGAGTCCTGTTTTGGGATGTGAGGCCATGAGATGGCGGCGGCCGTCAGGTTTGACGTGATCGAGGTCTTTCTTGAAGCCGGCTAAATCGATCGACAGTCCCAAGCTTTTCTCGGGCCATGCCACAAATGTCGGAGGCTCATACTCTTCTGCGCCGACCCGAGAAATACCGGTAGGCTCTGGCGGAAGGAAGAACCAGAGGCTCACGGCGCAAACGACGAATACCTTTATGGCATCGACCCGCTTCCCCAGGATCCTCATAGGCTCTCCGTTCATGCAGAATATCGATCTCGACAGTCAGTGTAGGACATCACCTGGTCCCTCGAAAGAGAATTACTATTTGCGGCAGGGGCTAGCCTCTGGGAGCGGGGCTAGCAGAAAGACCTGTGATTCTTGCCTGCGTATCCGGTTAATGGCTGACACTGGCTGCAGCGGCAAGCAAGACACTCCTTATTTATGCCATGGGACGGTAGCGATCCGTCTTTACCTCTTAAGGGGGGAGCGGCATAACAAGGTTGACAGTCTTGGAGACTGCAAGTAGCCTTGTTGCGGGATCTACGTCTGGCAGAGGATGGATATGGATGTGCGGGATGAGCTGGTCCAATATGCGAAGGCGTTGCCGCGAGACAAGCGCCAGGCCCTGCTCATGGCATTTCCCGAAAACAAACTGCACATGCACTTGAAAGCCTTGTTCGAAAGCATGGAGCCGGGCTATAGCACCGTGATTACCTATGGCGCCAACGAACGTGGTAAGGATTTGGTCATCGTTAGAAAGGACAACATTGGCATCGATGTCACGGCAGTGGTTGTCAGGTGTGGATCAATTAAGGAGACATCAGCCGCAGCGGTCGATCAGCTTAAGAGAGAAGTTACGGACATTTTGAGAGCCGGAGCGATCAGAAAGTTCCACGAAGTGGAGAGCCAAGTCAACGAAGCGTTGGAACATCCTGCTGAAACGCAGACGATCTTCAGAGATCTTCCGGTGAATAAAGTCATCGTCATTGTCGCAGGAGACTTTCATCGCCAGGCGAGAAAGCGCTTCGTCACAGAAGTTCCACTCAACCAAGCGGATGTTCGCGATATCGACTGGCTGATTGCCAAGTGCACCGAGCACTATCCTCAGATTTTCTTCGAGCAGGAGGTCATTGAATCTCTGTATGCCCAGATTGCTCAGTTGGAATTGAAGCATTGGCTGGGGGACAAGAGGAAAAATCTGTCGGACTATTATGTCGAGATCCTTGTGGGAAAAACAGATAAGCGGGAGCAGTCTAACGCGCGTGAGCGCTCAGCCGACAGGCCGCCCACTCTCGCCAAGCTCAAAGACATCGTCGAACAAGATCGGAGGGTGATTCTGGTCGGTGATCCTACCAGTGGGAAGTCCGGCGCTCTCGTGCGACTGGCAATCCAGATGTTCCGGGACGCCGCGACAGATATCATACGCGGGGCTGACAAGAAGCAGCCGATTGAACTGCCGATCCTGATTCATGCCAAGCAGGTCTTAGAGTTGGACGATACGGAGGCTCTCCTGGGAACGCTGGCCCTGTCTGCAGAGCTTGAAAGTCGAACGGTTGTCAGCGTGCTGATGGTGGATGCCCTTGATGAGGTATCTTTCTCGCAGCGGCAACAGGCATTGGAGAAGGCCTCGCAATTCGCGGACGAGCTGAAGATCAATCTTCTGGTCGCCAGCAGAAAGATGGATCTTTTAAAAACTGCTCCTGAGGGATTTACAAAGTACGAATTGTTGCCCTTTGAATTCAATCAGGCTCTGAAATTGCTAGACAAGCTGGCGGGGGGCAATAAGGATAAGTTGAAGGTGCTCAAGGTCGGGTTAGAGAAGATTCAATTCAAGATGCCGATGGTCCCGCTCTCTCTCATCCTTCTCCATGAACTGGTCGAACAGAAAAGGGAAGTTCCTGCCTCTGTGAACGAACTTTATGACAGCCTCTCGGAGATCGCCCATGGCCGTTGGGAGAAAGACAAGGGGATCGAGATGCTCTTTGAAGTATCCAGTGAAGAAGCGCTGCTAGGGCGGCTTGGCACCTATAGGATTGCATTCAAAAGGAAGAATTGAAGTGTCTCGGTTCTGGTTTGATCACAATATGGAACCGCTCCATCAGTATCGGTAAGAACTTATTTCCACCCAGTTCAACTAAGGAGAAGATTCTCATGGCAACAAGAATGTGGATGCCACTCGCAATTGTCGGTGCTTCTCTGCTGCTGGCCGGTACGGCTGCAGCAGTTGAGGAGAAGCTGAATGTAGAGTATTCCGCAGACCAGATGATTGAAGCCGAAGACGGAGCGATGAAAAGCCGCCTATATTACACTCCCACAAAAGAACGCCGGGAGATGAATCAGGGCGGACAGAGCATGGTCATGATTACGCGTCACGATAAGAAGGTGGCCTGGACTGTGATGCCGGAAGAAAAGATGTATATGGAAGCGCCCATGAAACCGTCGACTGATAAGACGGACATGTCAGCTTACAAGATCGAACAGACCCCGATGGGACTGGAGACGGTCAATGGCCAGAGCCTGAACAAGAGCAAGATCATCATGACCCACAGCAGTGGGGGTAAGATGGGCGGTTTCATGTGGACGACGAAGGAAGGCATCATGGCCAAGATCGATGCGATCTCGGTCGAGAAGGGCAGCAAGGATCGTTTTAAGATGGAGCAGACGAATATCAAGGTTGGGAAGCAACCCGCCGACTTATTTGAACTTCCGCGTGGTGTGGAAAAGATGGATATGGGCGGGATGGGCATGGATATGATGAAGGGTATGCTGGGGCGATAGGGAGGCGACGGTGAAGAAGACCACGATCATGGGTTTCGTTATGACGGCTGTCATCGGATTCTGGGGCTCGGCTGTGTGGGCAGATTCGCTCTGCCCTGATCCGGCGCAGCAAGCAGCTGCGGACGCACAGGTCAAGCAGGCGGAAGTGCTTGATCGGGCAGGCAAGGCGCGCGAAGCCTATGGTGCGGCGAAGAAAGCGAATTTCGACTGTATCACCGACTATGCGCGGCACGAAGCACTGCTGAAGCGTACGGCCAAGGTTGTCGGTGCGGAAGAGGAAAAGAAGGGACTACTTAACGAGGCATTCGAGTGGTACGAGCGCGCACAGAGCCAGGCGGATGCGAGTCGGATGCAGCGAAAAATGGTCGTATCGAAGCCGAATGACATCAATACGGTGTCGCGCGCCATCGACTATTTCAGGCACCACAATGATGCGGCTCAAGAAAAGGCCATGCGGGCGCATGCCTTGAAAAATGTGGACAAGGCGCTAGTTGCCGAGGAGAAGAGCTTCGCCTCGGTCGGGAAGAATTCGCTCTCGGAGCTTGGACTCGCGAAGGACTGGAGCTATTACGCGCAGGCCGGTGAAGACCAAGTCCGTGCCAGGGCCGCGAAGCGCGGCGATACAGTTGCCGCTGATGATGGGCGTAAGTTCCTGGAGTTGGCACTGTCCTACTACGATCGTGCGGAACAGCCGGACAAGGCGCAGAAGGTCCGCGATAAGGCCCGCGCGTTGGCTAAGCAATATGAGAGCAAGGGCGAGGGCCTGGTCGCAGCGGACTATTACGTGATCGCCGGGGAAAGCGGCAAAGCGACTGCTGTGCAGAAAGAGACCGAGGTGCGGGAACAGAAGGCCGAGGAATCTAGGAAGAAAGTATTCAAAAAGGATCAGGACGACCTCGAAAAGGCCCTGGGTTTTTAAATGGGTGCTGCCCAATACTCTGTAAAAACAGCGGCGCTTCTGCCCCCCGTGCCTCATCATTGCGGAGCGTTATCGAGCCTTCTGCGGAAATTCTGGAGCGGGTGGGTGAGCAGGAATCGGGGCCGACGGCAGTTGGGGTGGAGGATTATGCAGCTGAAGGGGAGGGCCGAGGTTCATTGAGGGACTTTGCCGCGGCTGCACCGTGACGCGGCGCTCGCCACCCGGTGGATCGAGAATGGTTCCCACATTCCCCTCAGGATCCTTGTACACTTGCGCGCCGCCATCAGAGCCCAGCGCTTGGTTTAATCGCTCCTTAATGCCCGGTGCGCGCGGTGGTTGTTCCTCACAGACGAGCAGCATACTTGGCCATACCACTCCCATAATCGCGAGAAAGACACCCATCGCATACATCTTTACATTATATGATCGATTCGCGTCTGGTTCCACCCCCTTCAGTTCACGCGCGCAAGAGAGCAATGTGCGCGTGATAAAAAGCGTCAGATGGGTTCGGTCTGAATAGACGCCTCAGCTCCGCCTTCCGTCCACTGCGTCCAGCCCTCGTCGTCCGTGAAGCGTCGTTGGTATCTCGGTGAAGGTCCGAAACGTTTCACGAGTCAGAGCTCCCCCTCCCAATGTAGGATACCGCTCATAGCGCCGGCTCCGGTACAATCCGACGGCATGGAGGCTGAGATGGCGTCCCTTCCGTATTCTCGAGTCTATCATCGATTTACGCTTTCTTGCCCTGTCGTCTTCGGCGGGGCTCCATTTGTCGGCGAAGGTACGCTGACCAACCTGTCGATGATGGGGTGTTCCGTCATGAGCGATCGAGAAGTCCTCTGCGGCAGCGCCGTGAGGGTGAGTGTACTGCTTCCTAATCAGCCACGGGCGTTATCGATTGATCTGGGCACGATTAAATGGGTTCAGGGCCATCAGTTTGGGGTGGAATTTCTTCGCCTGCCAATAGAAGCGCGGCAGCGCTTGAACAGCACGCTACGCAATGAACTCATCGGGTTCTTAAAAGGCCGTTCAGGTAGACGGGAAGCGGCCGGCATCGCTCAAGAGTGAAGAATAGCCTGCATTGAGTCGCACACCCCGTCCCGAGTAGTTCTCGCGAACGCCAAAACCACGTCACCTGTTACGCCTCAGATATCGCGTTTTACGAGGATCGGGCCGGCGGAGCGATGCGGAACCTTACTTCATCCACCAGAGTATCGGACGACGTCCGTTCTCCTGCGAACAGCCCACAGTGGTAGAGCCCGGGTGTCCACCCGGTTCTCGGAGGGGATAACATGAAATAGCCGGACTGGTCATTCATGGTCGTCATGACGCGGTCCTGCGCGACGGCCGGTCGATTTCCGGTGATTTCTGATACTTCTAAAAAGCAGCTCGCGGTCAGTGGCACCGCATCGAACGAGGCCGACACCAGCCCAAAGACCAGGTAAATCTCCGGTTGTGTGGCAGGAAAACTGTCCCCTGGGTTTAGAGGGATGAACTCATGGGCGCCGGTTGGGAAATCGTCCCGCATAACCTTGCTTGCCGGGATGACAAATCGAAACCAGCTGAAGTCGGCGTCTCTGCCCATCAGCGATGCCCGCTGGTCCAGTAAATCTTGAGGTTTGAATAGTTCGATGGCTTTTGCGTAGAGGTCTTCTTCTGAAAGGGTATTGGCAGGAGGCGCATCGACGGAGAGGGCGTGGTCCGTTGCTTCTTCAGCCTTCAGTTTAGCCAGTTCGGGAACGTGGGGCCGCACCGTATCGAGCCATCGTGCGATTTTCTTTTTATCCAACACCCGCATGTCCGGTGGAAGTCGAATGTTCTTGTTCTGCTCCTCAAACTCGACTGCCGCGTCATAGAGAGTTTGGAAATGCACGAATGCGTCCTCCCACTGCTCCAACTCCACAAAACATTGGCCCATCCGGAACACCGTGTCCGCATAGTCTTCATCGTTGGGATCGAGGTTGGACATCTTTCCGAACACGGTCAGCGCGTCTTTGCACCGGCCAAGCTGCATGAGGGTCAGCCCTAATTGATAATGGGCCAGCGCGTCATTGGGATTGAGGGTCAACATCCTTTGATAGATCGGCTCGGCCTCCTGATATCGGCCTGTCGAGAAGAGGCGCCATGCTTCTGCGCGAATGGCGGCCCATTCCTTCCGTTGTGCCCCCGTCATCTCTTTGCTCAACACGGGATTGAATCGCCGGCCTCGATCGATGGAAGTGCCGTTGATCTGCGAAAGCAGATTCTTGGCAGGGAGTACCAGCGGGGAATCAGCGGACACCTTGTGCAGCAGGTATTGCACATCCTCTTCCGCACCTTGATAATCCAGAATGTCGAACCGCGCCCGGGCCAAGGCTAAACGCCAGCCGATCAGGTCCGGAGCCAGCTCCACGGCCCGCTGATAGGATTTGACCGACTCCTCAAGCCGATCGAATCTTCGGAGTTCTTGCGCCAGCCGCAGATGGATCAAGGGATTTTGAGCTTCGATTTCCGCGATGCGTGTTAACTCAGCGATGGATTCCTCTCCCTGTCCCGACCAAGTCAAGACACTCCACTTGGCCCACCGGATGTCCAGCGAGGTTGGCGCTTTGGCGAGAACCTCGTCATAGGCCGCCACTGCTTCTTGGGGGCCGCGGGATGTGCTGAGAATGTCGGCGCGTAGCTTCTGGAGCGTGAGCGCTTGGGGATGGTCTTGTATCCCTTGGTCAAGGATCTCGAGCGCAGAGGCTACGGCGGCATTTTCCCACATCGCTTTTGCCCGATTGGCGATTTGCTCCTGTGGCTGGGCAGGCGGAGTCCCCGCGAACGTGATGGGGCACATGGCCAATGCCAACGCCAGCGGCACCAAGAGGAGCAGGGCGATGGATCGATTTCTTGGCCAGAGGACAGTGTTTTGCATGGGAGGTGGCAACGAACTATTCATGAACGCAGAGACATTCTTTGATTGACGTTCACTATACCAAGAAGACATGTGATGGTGAAATGAGCCAGTATCAGAAACGTAAAGGGCGTAAGGCCTATGGCTCGTAGTCCCTGGCATGAACGAAGGACACATGGTCCAGGCGATCAGAACTCTCTTTGTTCGTGCTATAGTCCATCGGCCATCAGCCAGGCTTCAAGTATCGCCATGTTCGACGTCATTCTCTATCAACCGGAAATTCCCCCGAATACCGGCAACATCATTCGGCTCTGCGCCAATACAGGCGCAAGGCTGCATCTCGTAAAACCCCTGGGTTTCTCTCTGGAAGACAAGCAATTGCTGCGAGCAGGACTGGACTATCACGAATTTGCCACGATTACGATCCACGAAAGCTGGGCCGAGTGCGCGGCGAGCTTCAAGGATCGCCGTCTGTTTGCCGTCTCCACCAAAGGCACCCAGCAGTATGATTTGGTTGTCTATACCGCCGGCGATGCCTTTGTGTTTGGCCCGGAAAGCCGCGGGTTGTCGGCTGAGATTCGAGGGAGTGTTGCCGAGCAGCAATGCATCCGTGTTCCCATGGTCCCCGGAAACCGGAGTCTCAATCTTTCCAACGCAGTGGCAGTGGTGATCTACGAAGCCTGGCGGCAGACCGGTTTTAGCACGAAGGTGTAACGACTGAGCGTGTTTTCGCTCGATCGTTCAGTCAGAATCGCCCGAAACAAGAAATGTGGTTGGCGAGGGCCTGGCCAAGCCTGGCCTGGCTTCGACTGCCTGTGGCGATTGAGCCGGCTGGTCAACTTCGGCCCGCCGAGCCATCATCGACTTTTCAGGGTCCGATACGGTGGATGCCGACACATCGAGCCCCGCCGACTTCAGCTTTTTCTTCAGATCCAGGTTGTTCTGTTCCAGATTTACCATCTCCTTGGAGAGTCTGTCATTCGCGACGGTGAGGCTGTGGATCTCGGCTTCGAGTTGCTCCTGTTCGGTCTGTGCGTTGGTCATGAGCAAGCGCGTCACACGATCCATGTCGCGTCCCGAGCCTTTGCGTCGTTGCTCCATCTCCTGTTTGACGGTCAGGACGCTGGAAACGACCGCCTCCTGGGTCGATGACAGCTTGGTCATCGTCCGTTGGATTTGAGTCATTCCCTGCTGTTGAGTCTGAATTGTTTCCACGACCTTCGCCTGCATGCGTGTGAGGTTGACCAGTTGTTGTTCGAGTTTAGTGACCTCGGCAAGCGGGGCAGCCCAAGGAGCTTCCTTCGGTGTGACGGGAAGCGCTGCGCGTTCGGGCGCCAGCCAGCCGGTCATCCGGTCGGAGGCCAGCCCTATGACGGCGACTGCCAGCAACACTTGCGTGAAGGCGACGGCTCTCATACCCGGTATGATCGCGCTTGGTGGACGCCGGACTATAGCGGGAACCACGCCAGTCAACGTCTGCCATGCGTGGTGCCAGAGCCGAGGCGCAGGGGTGTAGATGGCGTTGACCGATCCACCCTGCGGGTTGTTCTGGACACGTAGTTCGATCATATCCCCAGAGAAGGGAATGCGGCAGGTTCTGTGTCCATATTCTGGGGCGGAGAGACCTCCGAGCATGACGCCGTCCTCCGACCGGAGGTAGACACTGTCGATGCGGGCGAGGCTTATGAGCTGAAACCTGGTTTCGGTCCCGCCCCCGTTCAGCAGCCCGACGCGGCGGTCGTTGATAAAGACCTGAACCGGATCCGATGCGCCACCCGCGGATCGACGAGGGCCGACTTTTAAGGCGTTTAACAGGCGTACCCGATAATCCGACAGGTTGTGTTCTTGTTCCATGATCTCTCCCTCACTCCTCATTGTGGGGCTCAATTCAGATACCACGAGACTGATTTAGAGCTGCACATGTAGTTTTACTTCTGGTTTTTCGACAGTCGTTGTTCCGTTAGTACCCAGCCCCCAGGCTGTCTGCATGCAGTCCAGGCACAGGGCCAGATGCCAGATTCGATAGTCGCAGCTATAACCCTGCGAGAACATCTCTTCCCACTGGCTCCGGGACAGGCAGGGATAGTGGTCCGGTTCACTCTTTCGATAGTGGGCCTGCGCGAACCGGATGATACGTTCGGCCTCGCTGTTGAATCGCTGCAGAGAACGCTGTTGCTGGCCGAGGAGACCCTTCAACTCGATCTCACTGATGCCTGCTTCATCCATCGTGCGCTGCCAGCCTGAGTCCCGCCAGCGACTGAGGTTTTTGTAAATCCGCTGGCTTTCCGATCCGTTTAAGCCCGTGGCGGCAATGATCTCTCCTGGACCCAATCCGTAGCAATGGTGATACAGGGCGACCAGCGCGTCTCGGCTGATCGCAGCCCTCGCCATGAGCCCGTCGAGAAATCGTCCGAGCGGCGTGAGCAGATCCGGATGGTAACAAAAGGGTTCGGGCCGGCTGTGTTGCCTGGCCACCAGCGAGTCCAGGAGAAACAGCGGCCGACAGGGGATTTCACTGGGCCCGCAGACGAGAAACCGCTCGAGGTATTCCGCACCCCACCGCAAGACAAATTTCTCATGTGCGATATCGTCATTCCATTGACCGGTTTCTCGCAGAAATTGTTTCGTGTAGCCGGTGGCACGATCTAGAAGAATCGGCAGGGCCTGCGAGACGACCCGATCGAACTCCTCAGGCGTTGATACCACTTCCTCGAGCCGGCCCAGCGTGGTCTCGCTTTCTGGCATCACTGGATCTCTAGTGAGAATCGGTTGCATCCCGGTTAGAATCATTGTGCCTCCGTACGGGCTAAGGACGCATTGGACAAATTCAGCCGTTCATCCGGCATTTTTGTCCGTTGTGTCGACCGCAGTGTCGTTGGTAAAAGTCATGTATAGGTCGTGTAATAGGGCATGGCCGGGCGACTATCCCCAAATCATTTATGGAGGTTCCTATGAAGCGGTTAAGCGGATTAATGGCGCTAGTTGCATTTCTCAGCTTCGGCACGATGTCCACCTTGGCGTTTGCGGACGAGGAGAAGAAAGAGGAGAAGAAGGACAAGGGCGGCCATGTCGTAGTGTTGGGGGATGATGATAAGAAAGATGATAAAAAGGACAAGGGCGGCAAGTAAGCCGATCCAAAGGGGCGCGGCTGACGGCCGCGCCCCTGATTCTTGTTCGTGGGATATTCTATTACAGCTCGCTCTCTCATAGAGTCGCGATCACTTCTCGGGCGCAGCTTCCGGCTGGCGCTTGTCGTGATGTGTGCCTTGCTGCTCTCGACCCCGGCATTGTCACAGCCGGATTCGGCGACACCGCCGGCGCAGGTTCGCGGCGAAGTAGTCATGTTGACGAATGAACTGGTGGTTGTGAAATCTACGGCTGGCACGAGCATATTAATCCCACTTGGAAAAGACTCGATCGTGGATGCGTCGCTCAAGGTCGGTGAGCAGGCCGAGGTCGTTGTCATACCGGATCGTCACGTTACCTCGGTCAAAAAATTGATTCTTGACCCTCTTCGGTAAGTTCCTATTTCTCCAACGTCCCCCTCATCGCTATGTGGGAGAAGGTCATTCCGGCAACGGGACTTTCAGCTGAAACATTCCACAGTTCATTCGCAAACTTCTTCCCGTTGACCGTCTGCCGATCAAGCAGGGCAAAGGCTCAAGTAGCCGATCTCTCGTGAAGAAATGGTGCTAGGGCGTGAAACAATGAAGTGGAACTAGGAAATAGGAGGATGAAACAGCACAGAGGTGAGAATCGGCAGGTGAACAGACAACTGAGCATCCGTCACAGTGTTCGTTTCGAATGAAGAGGTCAGTTGGGGAAGGGAAGAAGGAACTGAAAATCCTTCAAGAACTGACGCCCGCTGGGTGTCTGCGGGCTCAAGAGGGTCGAGAAGTGTGACGGGGGCACCGAGCATTTGTAGCAGCACAAAGAGGCAGAGCAGCATGGCTATCGCTCTGCAGGCTTTCCCGATACGGCTTTCCTTGAAGCAGTTGTGAGGCAGTTGAGGCATTTGAGTTAAGAGTATGCTCTCTCTCCTTCGATTACAAGAACCACTGTCCGGAATGTTCAGCCGGCCCTTTCTTTCAGCACCTGCACTGCTTCACGGGTACCGTTCGCTGTTCACGATTCTTGTGCCACTCGTCGCCAAATCTTACACATCGTTCTCCGTGAGACAGCGGCCGAATCCCAGTTGCTCGGCAAAGTGGTAGGCATAGTGTAGGGCTGCAAGATTGGCGACTCGTTCCTCTGCCTCTTCTCGGCTATCCGCATAAATGAGCTTGATCCCAAATCGCGCCGTCAGTGCATCCAGGAAATCCATCATGCCGTTCTTGTGATATTGGCCGAGTCGCCCACCGCCTTTGCTGGACTGCAGCGTGCCTTCGATGACGAGAAACCGGTGTGGGTACTCCATGAGCAGTTCGATCTCTAGCAGAAAGGGTGAGCGGTTGTCTGAGGGATTCGAGAAGATCGTGTTGAACTCTTCCACGCGCCGCCGTTCGACACAGAGAATTTCAGGCGCTTCAGCGATGGCATAATCTCCTGCTGGCAGCGTCTGCCGAATGGTTCCGGCGATCCGGACCAGACTCTCAAACGTATAGGGGAGATGTTCATGACTGTCGACGAGCATGGTAATGGCTGGCACCATGGTTTTGGGCTGGCCTTGCCGGGAGAGCATGATGAGCGATTGGGGCCCCCGAGGGCCTTGGCGGGATGATGCGGTCTCTTGAGCGCGTGGCGGAGTGGAGGCGTACGATTCAGACGATGGGCTTGATGCAGGGGATGGGCGTGGGGGCGGTCTGTGGGAGGTCGAGGGCTGCGTCGTGGCATTGTACCGTGCGCGCGCGACGGGGTTGCTGAGAGTTTGATAGGCCTGGTTGATCAGTTGTGTCCGGACTTCCGCTTTCTGGTGCAATGTCGGTGAATGATGGAAGCGATCCGGATGCCAGACCTGGATCTGCTCATGCCAGGATTTTTGTATGTCATCATCCGTTGCGGTGGGCAAGAGTTCGAGCAGCGTATAGTAATTGGTCGTCCGTTCGTCCCGCATCGGTCTCTCCTATTTAATAAGTGTAGCGGAGTCTGAGGATGAGATCTAGCGGAAGGTCCGTGGCGCGCCTGTGGTTCTGGATAGATGGGCTAGATACGCGGAGGGTTTTGCAGTACACTCGCCATCAGCTTTTTACTGCCTGCAGCGCATGAACTGATTCCACGGACCAAGATCTTCAACACACCTTAACAACAAGAAAGCGCGCGTGACTCTGAGTGGCCGGTATCCGGTAGAGTGCCGCTTTCGGAAAGATCGGTAACGAACACAGATGGTTTCTACTATGACCCAGCCAGTTTCAGACGCAGCACAGTTGAAGATTATTCCACTCATTGCCAAGGAACTTGGCGTGGGACCCGACCAGGTCGCGGCTGCGGTCGCCCTGCTCGATGAAGGATCGACCGTGCCGTTTATCGCACGCTATCGTAAGGAGGCTACCGGCAACCTGGACGATACCCACTTGCGCACGTTGGAGGAGCGTCTCCTGTATCTGCGTGAATTGGAGCTGCGCCGCGCGGCGATTCTGGCTTCGATCGAGGAGCAGGGCAAACTCACTGACTCACTGCGCATCTCCATCGATGCGGCCGCAACCAAGCAAACGTTGGAAGACCTCTATTTGCCTTATAAGCCCAAGCGTCGGACGAGGGCGCAGATTGCGCGCGAAGCTGGATTGGAACCGCTGGCCGATGCCCTTCTTGCCGATCCAACGCTCGATCCAGAGCAGGAGGCCGTGAAGTATCTGAATGTGAAGCCTGCATCAGAAGGCATTGAGGCCATCAACGTGCCGGATGCGCAGTCTGCGCTCGAGGGTGCGCGGGATATTCTGGCTGAACGCTTTGCTGAAACTGCCGATTTGCTTGCCAAGTTGCGTGCTCGGCTGTGGGACCAGGGCGTCGTCACCTCCACCGTGATGAAAGGCAAGGAGACAGCCGAGGAAGAAAAGTTCCGCGATTACTATGCCTATACTGAAACCATCCGCACCATCCCGTCTCATCGCGCGCTGGCCCTGTTTCGCGGTCGCGCGCTGGGTGTGTTGAAAATTGAATTGGGTTTGGGGGAGGCGCTGGAAGCCGCTGTCCCGCATCCCTGCATTGCGACAATCGCATCGCACGTCGGCATCGAAGACCGGGGCCGCCCGGCCGACAGGTGGCTCATGGGCCTGTGCGATTGGGCCTGGCGTGGCAAGATACATCTGCATCTTATGGTGGAACTGCTGGTGCAGTTGCGCGAAGCGGCGGAAGCCGAGGCGATCAAGATTTTTGGTCGAAATCTGCATGAGCTATTACTGGCGGCGCCTGCCGGCCCGAAGGCCGTGCTCGGCCTCGACCCCGGCATCCGCACTGGCTGCAAGGTGGCGGTAATCGATGCGACTGGCAAGCTGTTGGAGACCACAACCATTTATCCGCTTCAGCCGCGCAATGATCGGCAAGGGTCGTTAGCGACGCTTACCAGGTTGGTCGTGCAGCATGGTGTCGAACTCATCTCGATCGGCAACGGGACCGGAAGCCGGGAGACCGACAAGCTTGCCAGCGAAGCGATCAAATTAGTCGCGGCTCAGAAGCCGGAACAGAAAGTAGCCAGGATCGTGGTCAGCGAAGCCGGCGCCTCGGTCTATTCAGCATCGGCCTTCGCCGCTGCGGAGTTTCCCGAGTTAGATGTCAGTCTGCGGGGTGCCGTCTCTATCGCCAGGCGTTTGCAAGATCCGCTCGCGGAGCTGGTGAAGATCGATCCCAAGGCCATCGGCGTCGGCCAATATCAGCACGATGTGAACCAACGGGCACTGGCGCGTTCGCTCGATGCGACCGTCGAAGACTGTGTCAATGCCGTGGGCGTGGACGTCAATACGGCTTCTGCTCCACTGCTTGAACGGGTGTCGGGTCTGAACAAGGCGCTCGCGAAAAATATCGTCGAGTACCGTGACGCAAATGGACCGTTCCTCAATCGCACCACGATACGCAAGGTGCCGCGTTTGGGCGACAAGACGTTCGAACAGGCGGCAGGGTTTCTGCGCATCAATAATGGAGAGAATCCGCTGGATCGCTCCTCCGTCCACCCGGAGGCCTACCCGGTGGTCGAGCGCATTCTCGCGCGCATCAGCAAAGGTATCGTGGAGGTGATGGGCCAGCCGACGGCGCTCAAGGGATTATCTCCCGCCGATTTTACCGATGAGCAGTTCGGCGTCCCGACGGTGCGCGACATCCTGACTGAGTTGGAAAAACCGGGCCGCGATCCGCGCCCGGAATTCAAGACGGCCACGTTCCAAGAGGGCATCGAGTCTCTGACCGACCTACACGCGGGCATGGTACTCGAAGGCGTTGTGACGAACGTCGCCGCCTTCGGCGCCTTCGTCGACGTCGGTGTGCATCAGGACGGCCTCGTGCATGTGTCGGCGCTGGCGAATAAGTTCATCAAGGATCCCCATGAGGTCGTCAAGCCAGGCCAGATTGTGAAGGTGAAGGTGCTGGACGTCGATGTGAAACGCCAGCGCATCTCTCTCACCATGCGCCTCGACAATGCACCAAGCAGTGTTCCCGCTTCAAGCGGTGCGCCCGCCGAAGTTTCTACGGGAGCAGCGCGTGATCCACGTAACCGCCGACCTCCAACCACGCACCGTGCTCCGGATCGTGAGCCCCAACCTGCTGGTACGATGGCTATGGCCATGGCGCTGGCGCGCGCCAAGCAAAAGAAATAGCAAGCCGCGCGGCGCGAGCGATGCGCGACTGGTCTCTCTTGTTTATCTGGTCTGTTCCGTTTGTTTGGTTGAACCAGACAGACCAAATGAACCAGATCAACCCTAGCCTGATGTCTCGTGCGCATTCATTTCACATGTTGTAACTGGAGATCGTCGAAGTAGGTGACGGCATCGGATTTAGTCCATAGTCCGATCATCCCTTCATGGAATGTCTTGTCACAGAGATCGAAGACCTGCCTGTCGTCATAGAAGATATTCATGCGGCAATCTTGATGGGTGATCCGCAGTGTGTGCCACTGCCTCACGTTAATTGTCTGGTCGAAGTTTTGTAACAGGTGTCGAACGCCTTTCACGACCCGATACACTCGAATATTTTGTTCCAACGGGTTGGCCCTTGCCAGATAGTAATTCCGATCATCGGCCGCCCGCCAAATCAGGCCGCCTCCCATATCCGCTTTGCCTGAGATGGGCAGGAAGGACACTTCAAGATTGAGATCAGAGGCGATGACATCCTTAATCAGCACCACTTTGTAGGCATGTTCGGCTCCCTTGGCCATCACTTGGGCGAACACATGCGGCGGACTCTTGGCTCGATCAGTCGCGAGGACTTGCCACTCGCCCGCGGGCCGTCCATCAAACAACGTTCCAATTGAGAATCCGCTGGGAAGGGTGCCTGGCTGCTCACGATCAAAGTTCCACACAAGCGCAGGAGAGGCGGTCTCTGCTTGGGCGACCATCGCTCCGAGGGCCAGCTGAAGGGAGGCTATGAAACTCACGACAATCAGCACCGACGGATTCATATACGTTACTTCCAGGTCACTTCGTCCCAACAGAGATGGACGAAGGTTTCAAATGGAGGAAAATTATTCGCATTTTGTTCTTTCGACCGGACCCAGAGATCGATTTCCATCGCGGCCGGATCGGTTTCCCCACCAGGCAGAGTTCGCTTCACGGGATAGTGAACCTCATGGGTTTTTGGATCGCGGGACCGTTCCATGACCATGAAATGGGCATCATAGTCCTTGTACAGGACCTGATCGTTTTTCCACATCGTCGCTGATCCCCATCCGGCAAGGTAGAGCCAGGTTTTCGGATACAAGGGATCGCCGTTTCCGGAGTCACCATGTTCATAGATCCTTGTCGCAATGCCGCCATTCTGGAACGGAGCCTTCGCGGCGAACCGATCAAAGACGATCCGATACCGGTCGGCGCCCTCGACAAATTCAGCGATGACCTGGCCACTATTCGTGAGTTCGTTCACCTCGATGTCGATGGAGCCCTGTACTGACATCAGGTGTTTGCCGGCATAGTCGAGGTGGTCCCACGGTGCGCGATCGTTCACGCTTCCGATCAGAGTGGTTCTCTGCCCGGAGAGGTGGAATTGTCCACTATAGTACGGATGTTCAGTGGGCTGAAAAATCCTGGTTCCTTCGTTTTCTTTTGGCGTGCCGAACTGCCCCGCAATAGCAGAGGGCACGAACATCAGTGCCATGGCCACCACTGTTGAAGCAACGAACGATGCGGCCGTACTGCGTTGAATTGCCATGGCAATCCCCCTTTGTTGGAGCATTTACTGGCGCGCCGTTCCCCAGCGGCGATGGAGAAACTGTTCTATCGGAGCAAACAGCGTTTTGTCTACAGCCAGACCGATCACTACGATGATGAACATCACGCCGATGACTTGGTCCATGGCATTCAGCTCGCGGCCATAGTGTAGCAAATGCCCGAGGCCAAATCCCGTGAGGATCGTCACATAGATTTCCGCTGCCATCAGAGATCGCCAGGCAAAGGCCCAACCTTGTTTCATGCCGCTCAAAAGAAATGGAAGCGCCGCCGGCAAGACGACATGTGTCCACGTGTGCAATCCGGTCGAACCCATGCTGCGGGCTGCACGCGTATAAATGGGTGGAATAGTCCGCACGCCGTTGTCGGTCGCAATGATCAGCGACCAGAGGGTTCCCATCACGACGACGAACAGCAGAGCGGCTTCTGTTTGACCGAACCAGAGCAGGGCCAGCGGTACCCAACATACGCTCGGGAGAGTTTGCAGTCCTAATGCGAGGACGCCGATCGTGTCCTGGCACCAGCGGGATGAAGCGGTGAGAAGGCCTAATGGAAGGCCCACGAGAATTCCTAATCCATATCCGATGAGTAGCCTACGAACCGTGACCTGTGTGGCTTCCCAGAGAGTGCCGTCTTCCACCGCGGACTTCACATAGTCGGCCACACTGATGGGCGATGGGAGTAGGATGGGAGACCAGATGTGTGCTTTGACGGCGAGATACCACGCGGCAACGAGGAGTACAAAGAACAGTGCTGCGGCCAGCCACCGTGCGATCATCCCGCCACCTCGGTCTGCACATAGCCTTTCAGGACACGGGTGATTTCGGTCGAGTAGCGAGCCAGGTCCACACTGTTGATGTCGCGTGGCCGAGGGAGAGGAATTGCGAATTCCTCGCGAATACGTCCAGGGTTTGAAGAGAACAAAATGACGCGGTCACCCAAGCAGACGGCTTCACGCACGTTGTGAGTGACGAAGACGATGGTCTTACGATGCTGGCTCCAGATTCGTTGGATGTCACCGTACAATTGTTCGCGTGTCAGGGCGTCGAGCGCGCCGAAGGGTTCATCCATCAGGAGGACGCTGGGGTTTGGCGCCAGGGCTCGAGCCAGGGCCACGCGTTGTTTCATGCCGCCAGACAATTCATGAACATTGGAATGCATGAACTTTTTGAGGCCGACGAGTTCAAGAAAATACTCGGCCTTCTCACGGCGTTCCGCCGCACTCACGCCGTTGATGAGTTTGAGGCCGAAGAGGACGTTTCCGAGGACCGTCAGCCACGGAAACAGCGACGCTTCCTGAAACATGACGAGGCGGTGAGGGCCAGGCCCGGCAATGGCCTGACCGTCGGCCTGAACCACACCGCGATCGGGCCGTTCCAGGCCGGCGATGATATTGAGCAACGTCGATTTTCCGCAGCCGCTGGGGCCGACGAGACAGACGAACTCTCCTTCTGCAATATGGAGCGTCACATCGTCAAGGGCGTGGACCGTCAGCGAACTGGTCCGAAACCACCTCGAGACATGTTCGAGAACGAGCTTAGAGGGAACGGTCCTAGCCGGATTGACTTCAGTCGCAGCCATCTCAATTCAGCCTTTCGATGAGCCGTGACAAGTCGGGTGTTTTGCGCAGGAATCCTGCCTGCTGGGCATTGGCGATGAAATACTGATACTCATCCGGGGAGACGTTCGTGGTCAGCACGATGCGTTTCCATGCTTGGGCAATCAAGTCCGCCGACACCTCGGCTCGTGTCTCGGTAGCCAATTCCTGCCGGACCATCTGTTTGGCCTCGTTAGGATGCGCGAGAATCCACTCGGTGAGTTCACGGTGGGCTTGCGCAAACTTCCTGGCTAGCTCCCGCTTGGTCTTGACAAACTTCACGCTCGACACCAGGACTGTGATGCTCTCGCGCGACTGTTCAACGAGCACCTTGCCTCCGGCTTCGCGTTCCAGGCGTGAGACCCACGGCTCGACCGTCCAGACCGCATCGATCTTTTTCTGCTGAAACAGGGTGAGCTGATCCGGGTTGGGGGTGGGGACGAGAAAGGCATCTCCGCCTGTCTGCGTGATTTTCAGCCCCCCGTTGGCCAGCCATGCGCGGCAGGCAATATCTTGCGTATTGCCGAGCTGCGGGGTCGCGATGGTTTTTCCGCGGAAATCGGCAGGCTGCTGCAATCCGGAGTCCGGTTGGACAACCAGGGCCGCGCCGCCTGAGGCTGCGCCGGCAATGATTCGGACTTCCTCGCCGTCGGATTTTGCATAGGCATTCAATGTCGGGCTGGGACCCACGTAGGTGAGCTCAATGGAATCCGCCAGGATCGCTTCCATGGCGCTCGGCCCCGCGTTATAGATGTACCACTCGATCTTGACGCCGGTTCCCAGCCGTTCTTCAAACCATCCGTGGCCGGTGCGAGACAGATGTTGAGCCACCAGGCCTTGGGCATGCGTAATGTTCGGGAAGTGCCCAACACGGATCGTATCTTCCGCGGTAGCGACAGGGACGGTGGGCGGATTCGCAATGGCCAGCAGAGCGCTCAGCGCGATTAGCGCCTTCCAGAGTGTCTTGATATTCATGGGCCATTCCTTCATTTTTTGGTTAGTGAAAAGTTGTTGCATCAAAACGCGAGCTGCAAACGAGTAAGGAAGGCGCGTTCGTCTTGACGATCTTGCACATTTGATCCTGCTGCGTTGATTGGCAAAATCCCATCGCCGGCGCCACCATCAAATGTCGTATGCGAATAGTTCAATGCAATTTTCGCGTTTTGATTCAGATACCAGTTCACACCGGCAGTCCAGGAGTGAGCTGACTTTGCACTTTCTGATAAATTTGCGTAACCGCCAATGAATGACGTGCCGGTAGGGTCCCTGAATGTGTCATCATCAAGATTTATCTCGCTATACCGTGCAACCAATTCCCAAGCGCCCCAACCTGTACCAAGATCAAAGTCCCGTTTTGGTTTTACACCCCTAAAGGAGGCATCTTCCCCGGTCAGGATGTAGGAGCCTGTGATTTGCCACGCGCTATGACTTAACTTTTTGTGTGTGTTCGGTATGAGAACTGTGTTGGAACCTGCTCCACCTGCCGCAGGCGAACCGCCGGTGGTTAAGCTGACGTCTTGTCTGACCGTTGCATATTCGGCAATGACGCCCAAAGGACCAGTGTAATAGTAGGCTTGAGGCGAATAACGTAACCGCTGACCATCAGCAACCGCTGCGCTGCTATACCTAAAGAACGTATTCTGACCATCGGTGAGATAGCTTGGCAGGCCGTTTCTTGTCGCGTCTGCCGCAGATGTGTCAGTAAAGTTCAGGTTTCTTTCACCCTGAGAATCAGTATAGGTGGCAGCAACACCGAAGCCTAAGCCTTTCAACGCTGATTCGTCATTTACAAATGGCGTGGCGAACAACCGCGCTGTAAATTCTTTGCGCCCGTCAAACTCTGTGCCTGTACTAATGATGCCACCATCACTCACGCCATTAACCAGACCAAATGCGTAATTCAATGTGTTCCCTAAAATATCGCCGTGCACTGCAATGCCTAAATCGCGATTAGGCAGAATCGCATTGGTGACGTAACTTCTTTCCAGGAATTTGATGTCTGCGCCACTTTGCAATCGCTCTAACCCTACAAAACTCTTGAATTTACCTGCACGAACTTTAAAGGCCTGATTGAAGCGGGCATCAATGTAGGCATCAACCACTGATGCGTTGCCGCCGGCAAATTCAGGGGTAAAGCGGAAATCATATTTGCCAAACAACGTGCCTTCGATAATCGGACGAACGCGGCGTAACAGCCATGAGTCGTTCGCGTCATGGAATCCATTGGTATCAAGATCACCGGCACGTTGATCGGTGCGGTTGCGAACGTCGTTCGAGCCTTGGTCATAGAACCGGTGATCGGCTTGCAACAAGCCGCGTAGCTTGATGACGTTTTGGCCATCAGCGGACTCTAATGAAAAGCCGGCGTTACCGGCCTTAACGACTGCGGTTGATTTTTTCGCGGTTTCTGCCGCTTCCTGTTCCAGTTCGCGTTGGCGTTTCAAGATACGTATCTCCTGATCCAACTCCTCAAACCGCTGCTCGATGGACTTCTCGGGCGACCCTGCCTCTTCTGCTCGCGCCAGCGACCCGAATCCGAGGGCGGCGCTGGTCAGTGCCGCTACTCCCATGAACAACCATGACTTCCTCATCTGAGAATCTCCTTCTCGTGATGGGAACCTCCGGTTGTCCGGTCAGTAACCAATTAAATTGAATGGCTGAAATGTGGAGCGTTATGCCTCCAGTTGTCTGGACGGCACGGTGTCCTCCTCTTAGGAGCTTGTCCGACATTGACCGTTCTACTGCGGCGAACTATCTGCGACCATCTGCGTCGTGCTCGGCCCGAAACAATCCTCAATGTATTCCAGCGAATACACCTCCGGTTTTTCCGGGCCTGCGGCCTCGCATCTGGCCGCACCTCCTTCGCCTCGTCACGAAGGCAATGCCGGACAGGCTCCTAGCTCCGACAACAGTACTGTGTGGTCATATTCACATCTCGCTCTAGATGGTCCGTGAAGAGTCCGTGTCGATGCGGATCTTCTCCCTGCGCTCAATTTGGACGATCCGGGAATCGTGGATGATGATTTCCACCGAGCCGTAGCGGATCTCTTGAAGGGCACGAAGGATCTTCTGCGTCAATTGACGGTGTGTCTCGTCTACGAGCCCGTTGGAGTGTTGCAGGGGGGTGTCCATTTCTTATTCCCTTGTTGCCTCGCGTGCGCAGTTAATACTCTATTGTTCCGATCATGATTAAGTATTATGTACATAATAAAAGTAAACTTACTTTGTCAACAATATTAATTTATTGGTGATTATGTCATTGTATCCAGGATACTAAATCAGATGATCACATGTATTGGCTTAGAATATAAACATTGTGAGACATAATGATTGACATAGAGCAATAATACTTGCTATTCGTTAGCCATGAAGACTCCGAAGCAGCCGACCGAAACGACCCCAAAGTTTTCCAATCACCTCAAATTGCTCCGTACCAAGAAAGGCTTCTCGCAGAGCGAACTCGCTGCTCGCGCAGGCATCACGCGGCAGGCGGTGTCTTCAATTGAGTCGAATCTGTATCTACCGACAACAGCCGTTGCCCTTCATTTGGCTTCGGTGCTGGCTTGTCGCGTTGAAGATCTTTTCAGCCTCGTGGCAGCCGAGGACATCGTTGAAGGCAAGTTGATCGGCCATCTCCCGCAAAGCGACATGAAGGGTTCATCCATCCGAGTCAAAGTGTCGACGGTGGGTTCGAAAACGGTCGTGCGACCGGTAACCGGATTGGGTGAGATGCTTTCCTTCACCGTTCCTGCTGATGGGTATGTCGTCGAGGCGCATGGTCAGACCTCGGGTGCGACGGTGCGCGTGAAACTCTCGCGAGATCGTCAGGCGATTGAACAAGCAATCTCTGTGGCAGGCTGTGATCCAGCGATCTTCCTTGCAGGTGAACACATGCGACGGCGCAAGGACCAGACTTCCTTGATCGGCTGGACGATGGGAAGTATGGCGGCGCTTCGGGCCTTGCAACAGGGCGAGGTTCATGTTGCAGGTCTGCATCTTTTTGACCCGACGACGGGGGAATCAAACCTGCCGTTCCTCCGGCGTGCGCTGAAAGGTTCGAACTATGAGGTCGTCACGTTTGCGACTTGGGAAGAGGGCTTGCTCGTTCGTCCTGGAAATCCCAAGTCCATCCGCGCGGTCAGCGACGTAGCCGATCCCTACGTCACCCTCGTGAATCGAGAAGAAGGGGCGGGGGCCAGGCTGTTGCTGGATCAGCGGTTGCGCGCGGCGGGAATCAATTATCATCAAGTAAGGGGCTATGGCACGATCGTCGCCTCGCATTTCGAAGTTGCGCGCACGATTGCAAGCCGCCAGGCGGATGTCGGGGTCGGTATTCGATCCGCTGCGCAACTCTTTGAACTCGACTTCGTACCGCTTCAAGCCGCTCGGTACGATCTCGTGGTTCCCAAAGCCTATCTGAAGTCCCATCCGACGTTAGCCCACTTGTTCGAGACGCTCGTCAGCCGTCCGTTTCGAAATGAGATCGAGGCGCTGGGCGGGTATGACACGAGCGAGACAGGAAAACTCCATGCGCTACGTGTCGGCTGACGGAACATCTTCCGTGTTTGGACTGGTTGTCCGACTGACCCTCCTGAGCGTCCTTCTCCTCTTTGTGGCAGTTGGCTCGGTGAGGGCCGTCGAGTACGGAGAAATGGTGCAGAAAGACGGAAAGTGGGTGTTTCAGAGCACGGAAGACCCAATATTCAAACTCATGCGCACGAAGGGGCTGATTACGGACGAAGAATACTTCAAAGCTTCAGCACAGACCGGAAAAAATTGGAAGGAAACGGCTGATGCCGTGCTCATCCTAGAGAGAGAGACCAAATGGAACCGGTATCTCAAGACAGCACTGCACTTGCCAGATTGGGTGGACCTAGGCATCGAAAATCGGACGCGATTCGAAAGTTATGATCATCCCTGGCGTTCCACCCAAGCAAGTGGAGGCGGGCAAACCGATTCCCAGGCGGTGCTCCGAACCAGACTGCGTTTTGGATTGGGCAATGGCCCCTTCCGGTTTCTCTTTGAAGGCCAGGATTCACGGGCCTACTGGAACAATGCCCCCGGGGATTTTGTGAATACCACGACGGTCAACGAATGGGATATTTTGCAGTTATTCGGGTCAATGACCCTGGACAATGTTGCAGGGAGAGGATTGCGAACGGACTTGCATTTCGGTCGTATGACCCTGGATTTCGGGATGCGCCGGTACGTCGCCAGAAATGATTTCCGAAATACCACGAATGCCTTCGATGGGGTCCATTGGCAAATCAGCGAGGGCAAAACCTGGAGGTTCAGGGCCTTTTTAGTGGAACCAGTCATTCGGGATGAGGAGAAAATCGACGAGCAGACCGCAAAGAGTGTCTTCTGGGGGACCTACGTGGAGAGCCAGCATTTCCCATGGTTCAACATGAATGCTTTTTATTTCGGGTTAAATGATCAACACCTCCCAAATAACAATCTTCAGCGTACCTATAGTACGTACGGCCTTCGCCTGTTCAAGTCTCCCGCGATCAACGAATTCGATTATGAGTTCGAGGGGGCTATTCAAACGGGACGTCTAGGCAACGTCGATCATTTTGCCTATAACCCAAACGCTGAAGCCGGGTATACGTTTAATCTGCCTTGGACTCCTCGTTTTTTGGCGCAGTATACCTACTCTAGCGGCACTCGCACCCCGGGAGGAAGCCAGGACGGAAACTTCGACATCCTGTTCGGCGCCCGTAATTTTGATTTGATGCCCACGGGAAATTTCGGACCGTTTTTCCGATCCAACATCAGTTCTCCCGGTTGGCGGCTGATTGCCCACCCGGCCCCAGATTGGACTGTGCAAATCAAGCAACGGTTCTGGTATTTGGCGGAAGCGCGTGGGGTGTTTTCGGGTGGCCTCTTACAAGATTCCACAGGAGGGGCAGGAAACTATTTGGGTCATGACCTGCAACTTCGTGTTCAATGGGCCGTCAGCCAAAATCTGGACTTCGATGCAGGGTACGATCATTGGTTCAAGGGATCATATTTTGATAGCCCCGCCATCATTGCCCAAATGCCCGCCGGTGGGAACAAGGATACGGATTATTTTTATTTTCAGATGAAAGTCAGACTGTAGAGAGGTCAGTCCATGGCTCGAATTATTTTTGCCCTCTGTATACTCCTCATAACCGGTGTGAACGTTGCGATTGCCGAGGAGATTACGATTGCGGCGGCATCAGATTTGAATTTCGCCTTCAAAGAAATAGTGGCTGAGTACGAAAAAACGACCGGCAATCACGTGAAGCTGTCGCTTGGATCTTCCGGTAATTTCTTTNNTGTCGCTGGCGCTCGCGCCGCCGATGCAGGTAGCGGGCTATTATTGGGAGATTCCAGCTGATGCGCATCCACCGATCGAACAAGGTGCGGTGATCCTCAAGGGTGTGAAGAGCCAGGCAAGTGCGAAGACCTTTCTCTCGTTTATTCAGGGCGCCGAGGGGCAGGCCATGATGAAGCGCTATGGCTTCGTCATTCCGAGATCCAGGGTTGACTAATGAGTCCAAAGTACTTTGATTTGTCGCCTGTGCGTTTCACGTTTTACGTTTCACGCCTCACGGCATTTCTATGAACTGGATTGCGATAGCGGTCACCTTCAAGCTCGCGCTGCTTACGGCGGCCGTGTTGCTCATCGTCGGATTGCCTATCGCCTACTGGCTTACGTTTTCTAAATGGCGCTGGAAGTTCATTGTCGAATCGGTGGTCGCGTTGCCGCTTGTGCTGCCTCCTACGGTGTTGGGTTTTTATATCCTGGTCGCGATCGGCCCGCACAGCCCGGTCGGTCGATTCTACAGCGACGTAGTCGGGCATCCGCTTCCCTTTACCTTCGAAGGTCTGCTTCTCGCGTCGATTCTCTACAGCTTGCCGTTTGCGGTGCAACCATTTGCCGCAGCCTTTCAGCAAGTCGATCGCCGATTCATTGAAGCGTCCTGGACGCTCGGGGTGTCGAAGCTCAAGACGTTCTTTCGCCTGATCGTGCCGCTCTCGACATCAGGTCTCATCACAGGCGCCGTGCTGAGTTTCGCACACACATTGGGAGAGTTCGGTGTCGTGCTGATGGTCGGGGGCAATATTGAGGGAGAGACGCGAACCGTCTCGATCGATATTTACGATGAGGTGCAGGCGCTCAACTATGCAGGGGCCGCCAAGACGGCTCTATTGCTGCTGGCGGTTTCCTATGGCGTGCTGCTGTTGGTCTATGCGATAAACCGGAAGGTTTGGGCAGTATGGCCACAACGTTGACGGTCGATTGCCGCAAGACCTTTCCCGGTCGATTTACTGCTGTGGCCCAGCTTACATTGCCGCTCGATCCTCCGTCTGTGCTGATTCTCTTCGGTCCGTCAGGATCTGGGAAAACGACTCTGTTGCGTTGTCTTGCCGGGTTGGAATGGCCGGAAGAAGGACGGATTCAGTTCGGCTCGACGATCTGGGTTGATGCGGCGTCTAACGTTCAGCTCTCGCCGCAAGCGCGCCAGATCGGCTACATGCCGCAGGATTATGCGCTCTTTCCCACGCATACGGTGACCGGCAATATTGAATATGGATTGAGTGATCTGCCGGTTGCGGCACGACGGGAACGTGTCCGTGAGTTGATCGTTATGTTGCAACTTCAAGGGCTTGAACAGGCCAAGCCGACGCAGCTATCCGGTGGGCAACAGCAACGTGTGGCGCTTGCGCGTGCGATTGCCAGACGACCGCAGCTTTTGTTGCTCGATGAGCCACTGTCGGCTCTGGATGTACCGACACGCAATCGATTAAGTGGAGAACTGCGTGTTCTGTTGACGCAGTTGCAGATTCCTTCCGTCGTCGTCACGCACGATTGGGCCGAAGCCTTGACGTTGGGCGATGTCATTGCGGTGATGCAGGGCGGCAGGATCTTGCAGTCCGGTTCTCCGCAGGAAGTGTTCTCCAGGCCGGTCAATGCGGATGTTGCACAGATTGTCGGTATTGAAACTGTCGTGCATGGCCACGTGGTCGCGAACGACAAGGGGTTAGCCACCGTGTCGGTGAACGGGACGACCTTGAAGGGATTGGGAGCGGACGTGAGCGGTTCATCTGTGTACGTCTGCATTCGCGCGGAGGATGTCTTGCTTGAGCAGGTTGGGAGCGGCGTCACCAGTGCGCGCAATCACCTGCCAGGTCTGGTGGTCGAGATGTTTCCGCAAGGCCCGGTCGTGACCGTCACGGTCGATTGCGGTTTTCCCCTTCGGGCGGTGATTACGAGAGGGGCCAGAGAAGAGCTTGGTCTCGAAACAGGCTCAGCTGTTGTGGTGGCGATCAAGGCCGGGGCCGTGCATCTCGTGCCGAGATCCGGCTAGAAACTATGAGCTGTGAAACGAGGATCAGCCGTGCATCGTCAGAGAGACGAGCGAGGCAGGCGCGGAACGAAGTGCTGAGTCACTGGGAAGTTCTGAGTTTAGAGTTCTGAGTTGGCCGGAATAGCTGAGAACCTCCCTCGTCCTCGCCTTCCACCGCAACACTTCTCATCTACTCCGCACTTCTTCACGCGGATCCTTCGAGTAACGATTCACGGGATCCGATCAGAAATAGAAATCGAGGAAGTAGAGCGAGAAATTTCCAGAGAAAGTTCAAGAGAAATATTCACAAAACGCTCTCCCCAACTTCTGTGGATAAGGCTGTTAATAAGATCGTCCTGCGACCCAAATCGCGCATGTTTTTCTGCCTCCAATACGTGTTTGCCTGGAATTTAGGCATTGGTTCCAGTATCGATCGCACCACAACATATAGTGGTCTTAAGGGATAAAATAAAGAGAAACACCAAATACCAGATGTTCATTGCCATTCGAAGCATTGGTACGCTGAATTGCCTGTTCTGGCGCGGTTTCTCTCACTCGGTTATGCACAGCCTCCAAGCCAGACAAGGGTTACTGCTCCATTATTAGGAGTCCAGACATGGGGCTTGACAGGGGCTTCGTCCGTATGTAACCATTGGTTACATCATGAAGCCTGCGGACATAAGACGAGTACGAGAACAACTAGGACTCACGCAACAGCAATTGGCTGATGCATTGCGAACTACGCGGGTCTCGGTGGCCCGTTACGAAACGGGGATGCGGCGCATTCCCGGTATGGTTGAGGTGATGCTGGACCAGTTGGGTCGATCATCTGAAATTCCCATGGCAGGTATGGTGGCCGCCGGCTCCCCGATCGAACCGGTGCAGCAGGCCGAGTTGACCGAGGTGCCGCCCAGTATGTTGCGTGGCGGAAATACCTTTGCGCTACGCGTCAAAGGGGAGTCGATGAAGGATGATGGCATTCTCTCCGGCGATCTTGTCGTGGTGCGGAGGCAGGAAACGGCGAGGAACGGGCAGATCGTCGTTGCGCTAGTCAATCATGATGCAACGATCAAGACCTACTTCAAGAAGGACTCGCATATTGAGCTGCATCCTGCGAATGCAGCGATGCAACCGATTATTGTGCGACCGACGGATACATTTCATATTGAGGGCATTCTTATAGGCGTGATTAGGCATTGTACGGTTTAATGAAGAAGTTCTGAGTTACAGGGACACATTCAAATCACAGCATCCTATCAATGAAAGAAGGGAGGACATGATGCTCACAGCAGGAATATCCTTTAGGGCAAACCGACTTGTTGATCTGGAACGAATGGTGAATCACTTGAACGGACAATTGCGAGAGATGCAATGGAGTCTGTACCGAGCCAAGGCGGAACCGCTTCCGGCTCGGTTCTGGCGGAGTTTGGCGAGTTTCAAAGGCGATCAAGAGTTTATGTCAGCCTGCTGCAATCGATCTGTTCGTCCGAACACAAAGAGGGTGTCCCCTGCTGACTGAACTGCATAGGGCCGATACCCCACTTGCCGGTGTATGCTCTGACTGTGGAACGCTGGTCCAGCGACGGATTGCCTGTATCGATGAAATAACTCATTCACTGGTGGATCTGTGTGAGCGGTGCTGGAGTGTTTCCCTGCAGCGGAAGATATTCGCCGGCGGATGTTGCGGATAGTGAAGGCATCACTCCTCAAGGTCGCACTCTACGACGAGCACGCGCTCAATGAGCTATTGTGTCATCGACTATTTTACGTAGAGGCACAGTCAAACAGCCTTCCATCTTAACTCCTCCCAACTGAGCTATTTTGGCCAGACTCCTGTCCCTCCAGGGGCTATCATTGAGGCTAAAATGGCCATTCAGCCTTTCAGCATGTATCACGGTATGAGAGTGGATGTTTTGCCCGACAGGGCAGAACAGATGGAAACTCAATTTGTCGCATGGCAAATGATTCCCGTGAGGAAGCGGCGTGCTGTGAGTCGTTATTGATGAGGGGGCGCGATGAGTTCGTACAGGACGTCAAGCCTCTCACGGGGGCATCTGATGAGGTGAATCATCATGACCTGTGTCCTATCTTTATTGTTTGCCATCAGTCTCATGACTCCATGCGAGACATCAATTCGCACAGGCTTGGATCGTCCGTATGCATTCAGAGACACCCCTCTCCGTCCGCTCAGCACTACGTTTGAGCAAGACACACGGGCCTATGTAAAGCATGACAGGTATGAACTATCCCTCGACTTGTGGCGGATGCCGAGTGCCGGGAACCAGCGTCCTGCAACAGGCATCGATTTGTGGTCACTCATGATCGGGATAGATTTTTGATCATATACTTCAACTGTTATTCTCTCCAGCTAGGCATCCAGATCACTCGCCTCATCGTCTAACAGAAGAAGCTGTTTCACCCATTATCATTGGCCCAGAGCGCCGGATGAGAGCCCTTATACGGGATCGTCGATCTGCCACGAGTCTGTAATGGACCGCTTCTTTACCAGAAATATCGCAGTGGTCATCCCGCAGTCGCGCAGCCAGCAATGACGGCGATCGTATGTTCCATGTAACCGCTGATGGGATTGCCGTGCGCTTTGATTGGCCCATTTCGACCTCTTCTCCCCCTCCATAGCGACACCAGGGCCGATCGCGGGCGAGACCGCCTGTTCTTTTGACCAGACGTATAGAAGGAGTCGCCATGGTCCTCGGCCTCATGAACCTTCACAGTGCCAGAAGGGAGGGTCTCGCGTACCGGCAGCGGCGTTTGAGCTCCGGCTTCTTTTTGCTTCAGGGAGGGCTTAAGCGTATCCTAACAGACATGAAACGGTGGTATCTGTATCTGATAGCTGCGCTGGTCGGGTTGGCGATCGTGGGTTATCTCGTTATCAGATGGAAGTCCCCGAGTAACCTTACCGAGATTTGGAATAGGGGCAATCATGCCACGAACGCGCAACGTGATGCTGGAAAGATTCCGGAAGGAAATGCAGTCCCCAAAGAGGTACTGAGGCTCCGGCACGAACAACAACTTCGGCCGCTTAGTGAAGGAGAAGATGGAACAAAAATAGAGAAATTGCCGGATGGAATATATGGTTTTTCAATGTGCAACATCGAAGCGCTTCGCGCAAATCGAGGCAACACATTCTCCTTGGAGATTCATAAGCATGAAGGGATTGTGTTCTATGTCGGGTATGCCTCTGACGAGCACATAGAAAAGTATCTGACTCGTCAAAGCAACTTCCATATTCTCACGTCCCCCCATCCAAGGAAAGGAACAGCATCCCTGTTCGAAATACCCGTCGAGTTTGTATCGAAATGCGAGGAGCGCCCTGTCGAAGATGGGTATCTTTTCGATCTATTCGTGACCGCTATCCCCGAGTTGCAAACCTAACCCGCATTATTCATGAACATTTCTGCTGCAATCGCCGATCCGGTGCTGCGACGAGCCTTCGGTCGGCGGGCTCGCCCCTCGGACCTTCAACGTATCGCACAGGTATATTTCAGATCCTCAGGACTCCGCGCGTCGCTCTCGCGCCGCGGCTCAGCGAACTCGCGGCGAATTGTCATAAGTCATCCTGCTATGCTCTTTGGTGATTTTCTACAATTCCTCGAATCCTGATATTTCTGTTTCCCTTTTATTCTCTGTAGACACCCACATCTGTTTCCCCCAGTAGCCTACTTCTGAGGTACTTCCTTAGGGTCTGTCGTTAATCAGGCTACGCGCTATCCTATGTTCATGCGAGATGAGTTCCAGGGCTTACATCAAGGAGAGCGATTATGACCTGTTTACGTTGTGAGGGGTTAATGGTTAAAGACCATTGCTTGGACATGGGGGGCGCATATGGAGAGATGTGGACAACGAGTTGGCGGTGTATGAATTGCGGTCGCGTTCATGACGCTGTAATCGAACAGCATCAACTGGCCCGACAGGAGAAGGTTTTGGCAGTCTCAAGTGGTGCGCCGGAATATCGAGATGACGAAGTCTATCTTGGCGCCGAGTCCTTCATAAGGCGAGCGGCATGACGGCGACCATGCAGCGAGGACAAGTGAATTGAATACGAGGGGGTACGCAAGGAATCTTCAGAACTCAAGGGGGAGGAACCGCTCGATTGGCCCTATAGCAATAAGTTGGTGGTGCCACCAAAAAGGGCCGTCGGCATGAGCAAGCGTGGTTTGGTGGCGGTGTCCCGGATTGAACGGGAGACCCGCGGCTTATGAGTCCGCTGCTCTACCAACTGAGCTACACCGCCAGAAAGGATGGTACGCAATCCCGACAGGATACAGGAATGGTTTGGAGAGTGTCTAGCCTGCATTATTCCCAGTGCGCGACGAGCAGGACAGGCGAGACTGGCTGGACTCGAAGTTCTAAATTCTGAGTTCTGGGTTCTGAGTGCGAAGCTCCGAGTACCTCAGCCGTCAGGTCGCCTCACCAGTCGCGCTTTCCAGCCTGTCTCGCGCATCTCGCTTAATTCAGGTGTCCGCTACTTACAGATTGGTTCTGTCCCGTCGTTCCGGTAGACTCAGCGCATGATTCATCCACTACCTTCTTCCTGTGAACGGGCGATCCTGGAACAATTCCTCAAGGCAGAGGCTATGGCCCTGTGGGCGGTACGGGCTGCGCAGGCGCAGGATGTCCCGCCAGGGGTTCTAGAGTTCTTGCGCCGCCATGAGGAAGAAGAATCGCAGCATCTCAAACAGTTTGAGCTGTTGTTGGGTGCGAATTCGCACGGAAAGACATCTCTCCCTCGTATGCCAAGTCAATGGAGAGTCCTTGCTGTGCATCTCTATGGGTACGAAACACTGGGGCTGGAGTTCGCAAGGCTATTAATCGGGTTACGTCCCGATCTGACCTCGATTTTAGAGGATGAAGAGGTCCATGTGGGGTTTTTCGAGCAGGAAGTCCGCGCTATTCTTGTGCAAAGAGGATCTGTGGCCGACGGTGCGCGACAGGCAGCCCAGGCCTGGCGGAGGCGGTTGCCGCCCACAGTCGCCCGCTATCTACAGGATGAGAGCTTCGCGCCGTTTCGTGATGAGCTTCAACGCCGGATTCTCGATGTGATCGACGAGCGTTTTCTTTCTGTTGGATTGTCGGCAAGGCGCGAAGGCTGAAGGCTGAAGTGTTCGAAGTTCCGCAAGCCTCGAGAGGAGAGGGACAGGCACCGCCGCGGACGGCGGAGCCAGTCCCTTTCATGCGGCGGCCGACGCCAGACGTTTTTGGCGTTGGCCCACAATATCGAGGGCTGCGACGCGATAGGATTCAGCTAGGGTAGGGAAGTTGAAGATGTTCTCAACAAATGAGTCGACCGTGGCCGCATGCTGTAGTGCCATCTGACCGACATGAATCAGTTCCGTTGCGCCTTCTCCGACAATTTGGACGCCAAGGAGGAACTCGCCTGTCGGATCAGCCACCATCTTCAATAAGCCGTTGTGAATGTCTGAGATCTGGCCTCGGGCGATTTCGTTAAATCGTGCCCGGCCCACTATGACTCCTCGATAACGTGTGCGAGCCGCTGCTTCGTCAATTCCGATACTGGCCATCTCAGGGATTGTGTAAATCCCGACCGGAATGATGTGGGCTGAAAGTCCCTCCGGGAGACCCAGGGCATGGCATACGGCACGCCGGCCTTGTTCCATGGCAGCGGAGGCCAGACCAGGGGCGCCGATGAGGTCGCCGACGCCGTAGATGTGAGGAATAACCGTCTGGCAATGTTCGTTGACGGCCAGCGTTCCCTTTACGGTGACGGTCAAGCCGGTGGCGCTGAGATTGAGATCTTCAATATTTGCCTGTCGCCCAACGGCTACGAGCATCTTATCGCTCGTGAACACTTGCCCATCCTGAAGTGTCGTCACTACCTGAGAGATTCCATCCCACCGAACCTCTCTCATAGCCTGTCCCCCACAATAGCGACCACCTGTTTGCTCAAAGCTTTGGACAAACGTGCGCACGAGTTCCGCATCGAAAAACTGAAGGGGTCGATCAGCTCGATCAATGATGGTGACCTGCACGCCGAGTGCGGCGAAGATCGACGCATATTCCAAGGCAATGATGCCCCCGCCCAATACAGTAAGGGAGCGTGGTAAATAGATCATTGAGAGAATCGAATCGCTGTCGAGAATATGTTCATGGTCGATGGGAATTTCGACCGGCGCGCGAGGCCGGGATCCTGTGGCGATGACGATCGTGTCGGCGGTGAGCGTTTGTTTGATGCCGTCTACCGTCAACATTTCAATCAGGCTGTCGGAGAGAAATTGGGCTCGACCGTGGAACAATGTGACGCCATTACGCGTCAGCTGATTCATCATATAGTCGCCATGCGATGCGACGACTTCATCCAGGCGACGCATCAGCGTAGAGACCATGATGTTTGAAGGGATGTGCGTGGCAGGGGTGGTCGAGGACCGTTTTAACTGGTCTGCTTGCAGCGCACTCTCGCGGAGTGTTTTGCTTGGAATCGTTCCCCGATACACACAGCCTCCACCGACGCCCGGTTCACGTTCGATCAACGCCACGTGTTTGCCCGCTTTGGCGCCCTGGATGGCGGCCTTTTGGCCGGCTGGGCCGCTCCCGATTACCAGAATATCAAAGTGTATTGCGGTGCTCATTGTGCCATGGTATCCACAAGGCTGAGTACTTTCTCTTTGAGGCTGAGCAATGAATCAATGTCATTGGGATAGAGATTGAGATCGGTAAAGACACTGTGGTCACGCAGCGTGCTGTCGTCGAAGGAATCAGGCACGAGTATGTAGGTTGCCAACCGGTCTGCCAGGCATGTCATCATGGCTTCCTGCCGGTGAGTGGGTGCCTGCTCATGGATCTTATAGTAGGCGATGGCTTCAGCCACTTGTGGGGGTAAGGCCCATTCCGTCGCGATCAAATTGCCCACGCGTGGATGATAGCCGTCGAGGAAGGCGGTTATTGCGACGGCGGTGAGGGGGAACCGCATCTCTGTGGCAATAGCCGTAACCGTTTTCAGTACGACCGGTTTCCCCACCGTATGCAGGAGCCCGCACAGGTAGGCGCTCTCCACATTGTACCGGCGCATGCGAGCGATCTCCTTTGCATAGGCCCCGCTGGCCAGCGCATGCCGCCAAAGCTGCCGGAGTTCCGTTTCGTGTCCAGGAACTTTGACGGCCCCACTCTTCAGTGAAACCGTGACAGCAATTTCCGACAACTGGCTAATACCCAGCATGGCAACAGCATGTTGGAGGGAGGCAATCGGTGTCCGCGGCATATAGGCAGGTGAGTTGGCTATTCTCAGAACGTGTGCTGCCAATGCCTGGTCTTGGTGAATAAGGGCAGAGAGACGGGCCGCATCTGCAGCCGGATCATTTGCCAGGGCCATGACCCGGCCAGCGACTTGTGGAAGCACTGGGATGTCGATCTTTTCCTTGTCGATCCGTTCGACTAAGGCCTGCTCGATCTGCTCGGGCATTCTCGCGTTCTGAGGGTCACGTGTTGCTGTATCCATAGCGCTATGAGTCTCAGTACAAGCTCTTATCGGTAGAATGTCTCGGAATCTTAACCCGCGCGTGAATCGTGAGCGAAACAGGTGCGATCCGAGGGCAGAAGTCCTAACCCGCATTATGCATGAGTTGTCATGAGCGCGATGCGCTCACCCTGCACCATAACAATGCGCTATGCTGATACACACCGTGGCCCGGTCAACGTCGGGGACGCTTGGGACTGTGAGTCCGCCATGAGTTTGACGTGGGAGCTTCCGGCACCCCGCCTTGTTGCCCTGAGCACGCAAAGCAGAGGCGTGAGGACGCGGCTCCTCCGGGCCACGGCCATTCCCAACCCGAAGGAGGGCGCCAGGGAGCAGCTCATTGCGCGATGCGCGGGACTGGATGTGCACAAAGAGACGGTTGTGGTGTGTGTGCGGAGGCCTGGTCCGGGCCAGGACCGTCTGCAGCCCGCGCGCACGGTTGGGACGATGACGGCGGACCTGCTGGCCGTGCGCGATTGGCTGATCGCGCAGGCCGTGACGCAGGTCGCCATGGAGAGCACCGGCGTGTACTGGAAGCCGGTCGACTACGTGCTCGAAGAGGCCGTCACCTGCGTGCTGGTCAACGCGGCCCACATGCGCAACGTCCCGGGGCGGAAGACCGATGCGCAGGACTGCGTCTGGATCGCGCAATTGCTGGAGCACGGGCTGCTGCGGGGCAGCTTCGTGCCGCCGGTGCCGATCCGAGAGTTGCGGGACCTGACGCGGTATCGCAAGGTGCTGATCCCGGAGCGCGTCCGCGAGACACAGCGGCTGCAGAAGGTGCTGGAGGATGCCGGGGTGAAGCTGGCCTCGGTGGCCACGGACATCCTGGGGGCCGCGGGCCGCGCGATGTTGGAGGCGCTTGTGGCGGGGACTACCGATCCCGAGGTGCTGGCTGAGTTGGCCCGGGGCCGGTTGCGGGCCAAGCTGCCGGCGTTGCGCGCAGCGCGCGCCGGGTGCTTTCGGGGGCATCATGGGTTCCTAGTCGGCGAGCTCTTGGCCCATCTGGATTACCTCGAAGAGGCCATCGAACGCCTGAGCCGGCCGCTTGAGGACCACCGCCGCCCGTTCGCGCCCCTGGTCCAGCCGCTGGATGCGATTCCGGGGATCAACCAACGCGCGATTGAAGGGATCGTGGCCGAGATCGGTGTGGACCTGCGGCCCGTTCCCGCGGCCGCCCATCTGGTGAGTTGGGCTGGCATCTGCCCGGGGCACCACGAGAGTGCGGGCAAGCACACCAGTGGCAAGACCCGCAAAGGGACCCGGTGGCTGCGGACCGCGCTGATCGAAGCGGCCGTGGGGGCGATTCGGACGCACGACGGCCGGCTGGCCGCTCGCTACCGCCGCATCATGCGGCATCGGGGCCACAAGAAAGCAGTGGTGGCGGTAGCGCACACCATCCTGGTGATTATCTATCACATGCTCACGCATCAAGTGCCCTACCAGGAAGTGGGGGCCGCGTACCTCGATCAACGCGACCGAGAGCAGGCCACTCGGCGCTACGTCAAGCAGTTGGAGCGCCTGGGCCATCGGGTCGTCCTCGAACCGGCGGCCTAAGTGCGGTGGCATTTGCAAAGCAGCGCTTCTGCTGCAATCGCGGATTCGCCGCTACGACAAGCCTGGAAACGGTAACCCGGCGTCCAGGCAGGCGGGCTCGCCGTTCGGTCGGTCAACATACTGTTTCAAGTATGCCTCCCTCTCTCGCGGCTATCTCGCATGGCGACTGCGCGATTTCGCCACGAACCGTGATGAATAATGCGGGCTAACCTGACAGCCTTCAATCTGAACATGTGAGTATTGCCGGCTATTCTGCGGCAGGCATCGGATTCCAGAATCTATAGAAATCCGGCTTCTCCACCGACATCAATACATCTGTCCGAAATAGGGCCAATTAGACTTATTGCTATCGGTAGCAAATAGGATTATGTTTCCTAAGTAGTAGTGTACCGATTAAACCCTATAGCCGATAGCTTATGTTGCTTCTCTCCCTTCTTCATCCTCATCGCCGAGTGCAGTCTCTCCGTATCTCTCTGCTCCATCTGCAAAAAACTAACATGCAGATAAGCATTTTTGGCAAAAAACATGCGCGGCTGGCCTTAACCGCTGTGCTGGTATCAACATTCAGGAAGGAGGACGCTCTTGGTCGCGCCTAGCATCAAAACAGTGCGCGTATTGATCGTAGACGATCATGAAGTGGTGCGAGTGGGATTGCAGACGGTGCTGAGCCAGCTGGATGGTATCGCTGTGGTCGGCGAAGCGGCTACCGCTACGGACGCTATCGTTGAATCCTGTCGCCTTCAACCGGATGTGGTCTTGATGGACGTCCGCTTGCCAGGCGGTAGCGGGGTGGATGCCTGTCGTGCTATCAGGGCTTCCTGTCCCGGTACGCGGGTGCTCTTCCTCTCCTCCTATGAAGACGAGGAGGGGGTGCTTGCCGCGGTCGTCGGTGGGGCGTCTGGGTATCTGTTGAAACAAGTGAATGCCGAGGGGTTGTCACGAGCCATTCATGCGGTAGCCCAGGGGCAGTCGATTCTCGATCCGGCCATTACGCAGCCTCTTCTGACTCGTATGCGGTTGCAGAAGGAGGAGGCATCCGCGCCGCAGCGGACGACCCTTTCTGCGCAGCAGCAGCGTGTCCTTGCGCTTGTGGCTGAGGGAAAAACCAATAAGGAGATCGGCTCATCGATGGAGCTCAGCGACAAGACGGTGAAGAACTATGTCCGGTTCATTTTTCAGAAGTTGAAAGTGACCCGGCGCGCTCAAGCTGCGGCATTTTTCGTTCGCGATTCCCCCTCAAAGAAGCGTTTAGATCTCTCCCCTTCCTAGGAAGCTTATAGAAAATAGTGCAATTTCCATAACCGTCGGCGGTGCCGGTTCGAGATTCAAAGCGTTGATCAGCTTGGAGGTTGAATCTCGTACTGGCGTATCTCTCGCCCATTCCGCTTGTCGCGCTGCCTTCAGGACCCGCTCTACCTGCGCCACCTAATAACCAAATAACCAAGTCAGATAGTGCCCTACCGATGCAGGGCCATTAGATGGTAATAGCTAGACCTATATAGTCCTATCGTTAGGAAGCTAATAGCTCTTTATTATATACAGCTGAAATTCATCTTCAAGGAGAGCTATTAGGCACTTTCGGGTATGAGAATTTCTTCTACTCTTAGTGATGATGCGCGGCGTCTATTTTTATACAGCAAGAGAAGAAGGGGCTTGTTCATGGGATTCCCATGATCGTGGGAGTCTTGCGTTCTCGTCTCGTTTCCTCTCCATGTGCCATCACTTTTCACGAGGAGTATCAGCATGAGTGCGTTGTCTGTTCTTGTGGTCGAGGACGATGAGAGCCTGCAGAACCTGCTTCGAAGCCTGTTGTCTCAAAAAGGGTGTGAGGTCAGGATTGTCGGGAGCGGGCAGGAGGCTATTCGCGTGGCCCAGGAGATCCCCGTTCATGTGCTGCTGACAGATCTCAAGCTGCCTGATATCGATGGCTTAGTCGTCTTGGAGCGCATCCTCAAGATTGATTCCAAGGTAATCGGGATTGTGATGACCGGCTACGGCTCAATCGACTGTGCGGTCAAGGCCATGAAGGCCGGCGCCTTCGACTTCTTGACAAAACCGTTCGAGAACGAGGTGTTTACAGCTACGATCGACAGGGCACTGGAGGCGTATCGTCAGCGTGAGCGCGGGCTCTCGTCTCGGAAAGCCGTCTCTTGCCAACATCAAATGGAGCAGTTCATCGGTACCAGCGAGCCAGTGAATCGCGTCTTGAAATTTGTTGCGAAGGTTGCAGACCACGGCAGTACGGTCTTGATTCAGGGGGAAAGCGGGACCGGTAAGGAATTGGTCGCGCGGATGCTGCATTTCAACAGCGTACGGAAAGACCGTCCGCTCATCCCGGTAAATTGCGGCGCCATTCCAGAGAATCTGCTTGAGTCGGAACTGTTCGGACATGAGAAGGGGGCCTTTACCGGCGCCGTCCAAGCACGAATCGGGCGTTTCGAATCGGCGCATGGAGGAACGATCTTTCTCGATGAAATCGGCGAATTGAGCCTGGGGTTGCAAGTGAAACTGCTTCGCGTACTCCAAGAGCGTTCGTTCGAGCGAGTGGGGGGCACGAGAACGATCAACGTGGATGTCCGTGTCGTTGCTGCCACGAATCAAGATCTGGAAGAGGCAGTCCGGCAGAAGCGTTTCCGGGAAGATTTATACTACCGTCTGAATGTCATCCCTGTCACCATTCCACCGCTGAGAGAGCGCAGAAGTGATATCCCTCAATTGGTGAATCACTTTCTAGCGAAGTTGAGCCGCGGCAAGCAGACGGCAACCATAGTCTGCTCCCCCGAGGCGATGGCCCGGCTGATGGAATACCACTGGCCAGGGAATATCCGGGAATTAGAAAATATGGTTGAGCGATTGGCAGTCATGAGTCACTCGAAGACGATTGAGGCCTCCGATCTTACGGACCGTATTCCGCATCCGTTGGCCGCCGTGGAGCAGACTGCCTCCCACTTCATCAGCTTCAGCGACCAAGGGATCAACTTGTCGAGGGAGATTGAACAACTCGAGAACCGGTTGATCGTGGGTGCACTTCGCCAGGCCAATGGGATCACGACGAAGGCGGCCCAGTTGCTCCAGGTCAATCGGACCACACTTATTGAAAAGATGAAGCGAAAGGGGTTTTCCTTGAAGGCCCAGGGAAGCCGGATTCCAGAGCACCTCTCCGTCGCGTGAATGGGAGATGCGTGACGAACCGGAAAGGCGGGACAGGTCGGGAATGTTGAGTGGTAACCGTTGAATATTGAATTGTCAGGGTTGGCGTGACGGGGGAACGCTTGAGGTTTATGGCACTCAGCACGTCGAGTTTCATGTCGTACGGTTACGTAAAAATCGTCGCGTTTCCTGGTTTCCGAGCGGAGGCTGGTGGGGACTCATATTGCATGTGACTAATGCGATCCTGTCACAGCGATGGATATGCTCTTGCCGGACAGGGATGGGGATCGTGATGGTCTCGAACCTTACGGAGCCGGGTCCTGACGTCAAGGTCATTGCGATGACCGGCGCGTCCGGCGATACGAATGTCCCGATGTGGCCAGGCAGTACGGTGTCCGACCAGTCGTTGAGACGTGGTTTGACATGAGCGCATTGCCAATGCCATTCCTTAAGGACTAGCTCGGGCGCCGATCGGCCCGACTACGCCCGCGTCACGGCCACAGAAGAAGGCCGGCTCATTTTTCCGAGTGAAATCATAAGAAATCTGAGCAGCCAGGTTCTTCATTGTCTGCAGGCAGTTTAAGTTGCGGCGGCAACGACAGCCTTTCCGAACCTCCTGCGAATGAGTTCTGGTCCTGTTGCAGAGGGACATTCCGATAAGCTCCTCCGGGCCGAAATGGGTTGCCCTCAGTTTGCTGAACCTGCCGAAGTCCTATTCTGACATTCTTTCAGGGTGTCTTCCGTCAATCTATTGACGAACCCATCTGTGCAGTGGCGGACCTTTGACAGGTTCCGCCGAACTATCGCGAACTAATCAACTAATTCTCTTATAGAGCAGGCATTTCACCATGCGCTACGAAGGGCATAGAAATTGCTGAACCATGAGTCTGTCTATGAGAATGAGCGATTCATACAAGTGGTTGATCGTGGGTCTGCTTGCGCAGGGACTCATCCTTCATGTCGCATTCGCGACTGAGACACCAGCGTCACAGGTCACGCCATTGTCTGCCCGCGAGATGTTCCCTCAGGCCGGTTCGAGAGCCCCCTCGTTATGGACTTCGTTACCTGATGATGGGCCTCGCTACGATCGAACCGTGGAGGGGCCTGGGGCGGTTCAGTTTGAAGAAGCGGTGAAGGCCTTCGTCCATAGGCACTATGCCGCTGCGCGCACTGGTTTCAATGCGCTTGCCGCGCTTGATCCCACCAGCGCCTTGGCTCCGCCGTTAAAGGCATTCTTGGCCGAACTCACCCTGATCGAGGACCGGACCGATCATGGACGGAGAGAGGCCATTGACCAATATCGTGGCCTCATTGGCTCGCATCCAAAGAACCCCAATACATTTCGAGCATTCTGGCGAGTCGGCGATCTGTATGCCGAATTGGGCTGGTTCCAAGATGCCATTGTCGCCTATGAGTATGCCCTTTCCCATGACCTGCCTCGCTTCGATGCGGATCGCTCCCTGCTTGCGTTGGGTATCACATTGGGAGCGCTAGGCAAATGGACTGAAGCGGAACGGGCATTCGATAAGGTTCGTGAGCGAGCGATAGATGACCGTCTTGTGGTACGGGCGACGTTCGATCAGGCCAACGCTCTCTTTTCCCTGGGACGCAAGCGAGCGGCAGTGCCTCTGTACGATCTCCTGTACCAGCGCTGGCCCCATCTCCTCAAACGCGACCCCGAGGCACTACAACAGTATGGCGCGGCCCTGTATGAAATTCAGGAGCTGAAGAAAGCCGCCATCATCGACCTCTTCCTCTACAACCTCTTTCCTTCGCATCGACACGCCGGTACGGCGCTTGTCCGTCTTGGAGACAGTCACAGTCTGCTCGGACTGCCGGCGGCGGCTGAGACCTTTTACACTGCCGCCCAGACGAAGTATCCGGCTACAGCGGCAGCAGTTGTCGCACGAATGCGCTTGTCGAGGAGGGAGCAGGAGATTGCCTCATCGGCAGGTGAGGGTTTCTTGCAAAAGAAAGTCGAAGGCATGATCCGGGGGACCGGAATCACGTATCTGGATGCGTCCGAAGGCGAGGAACTTCTTAAGGTCGTCGCTCTCGAACACCGGAGCGACATTCTCGGCAGTGAAGCGCTGTTCCACTTGGCGGAGCACTATGAATTGCGTGGCGACCCGGCACGAGCGATTCAGACATACCAAGAGGTCACTCGGAGAACCGGCACCATCCCGCATGACCCCTGGCCACAGGCGGCGGGGCTCCGTTTGGCTGCTGTCTTGAGGCCGCAGTTAGAAGCGGCGCTTTCACAGAAGGACGATGTCCAGGCGCTCAAGCTATTTCATAGCCATGGCCAGGCTCCGGAGCAACATTACACCGGAACGAAGACCCTATTAGAGGTGGCCGACGCGCATCGCCGCCAGGGTTTTTCAACGGACGCAGTCCGTCTGTATCAAACGTTGGTGCGGAATCGGAAGGTGGTCTCGCTTCACGAAGCGGCGCTTCTTGGCTTGGGCGAGAGCTACCTGGCCCTGTTCGACCCCGGGGCCGCCAGAAATGTCTTCGAAAGTTTCCGCCTTCAGTATCCGCAGAGCCCACAGTCGGCGCTGGTCTCGCGGCAATTGACGACGTCCATGCTGGAGCAGGGAGATCGCCGGAATGCCATCAGGGTCATGCGGCATTGGGCGCAGGGATCCTCGCGCGATGGCGAGCAAGGCTGGATCTACGTGACCCTTGCGCGGACATTGGCGGAGGGGCAGAAGCACGAAGAAGCCGTTGCGGCATTCGAAGATGCCTTGCGAAACAACGCGCTCCGCAAGCCACAAGATCTTTTGCTGTATGCCGATTTGCTCGTGAAGTTGAAAAAAATGGAACGAGCCGTGGACCTCTATCGGCAGGTACTGAAGTCCGGACCGGATCCTGCTGAAGCCGAATGGGCCAGGGTGCAAATCATGCTGAATTCCGAGGTCGCGACTCGTCAAGAAGTCGGACCGATGTCCATTGCGTCGGACGCCGTATTTGCCGATCCGCTGCTTCTTCGCGTGGCCGGAGCGAAGCAGATAGGTTTTCAGGCGTCGCTGGTGAAGGAAGGAGAATAACAGTGATGAAGGTACAGTCTCTGTCGACGACCACGGATAGCGCTCTCTTGCGCGAAGCCTTTCTGAGTTTCGACGACGCGGCGGCAACGTTGCAACAGTCTTATCAGACGCTGACGTCCCGGTTGGAGCAGCTCGATGGCGAACTGGCCGACCGGAACGAGGCGCTCGGCCGGAATCTTCGCGCCAATGAAGAGTTGCGAGAACACTTGACGGCGATAGTGGAGTCCCTCTCAACGGGCTTACTCGTCATGGACAGAGAAGAGACGATCACACGCTGCAACCAGGCCGGCGAACAACTCCTCTGTCTGCCGCGCAACCAGATTATCGGACGTTCCTTGGTCTCCTGTCTTAAGGAGGCGAAGCTGGACGGCAACGTCTATCCCTTGACGACGCAGCAGGGCGCGGCCGTTACGCTGTCCCAACGGGCCTTGCAGACCGGCGATGGGACTCAAGCCGGGAGCGTGGTCCTGATTCAGGATGTCACGGCGGTGAGAGAACTGGAAAATCGTCTGCAGCGGCGCAATCGACTGGAGGCGATGGGTGAAATGGTCGGGCGGATTGCCCACGAAATTCGGAACCCCCTCGGCAGTATCGAACTGTTTGCGTCGATGTTGCGCCGCGACTTGACGTCTGTCCCGGCGCTGAGAGGATACGCCGAGCATATTTCCTCCTCTGTCCACATGATGAATCGTCTGCTCACCAACCTCCTGCTCTATACTAAACCGGATTGTTCCCATGCCGCGTGGCATGAGACGGAAGCCCTGCTGCTCGATGCGTTGACGCTGGCTGCCCATGCCGTTGCCAATGCCAGGATCGATATTCGACTCGAGGTCGATCCTTCGGCGGCGCAAATCCGGTGCGACGAAGGGCAAATGAAGCAAGTGCTTCTAAACTTGATCTTGAACAGTATCCACGCCATGCCGAGGAGCGGAACGCTGACTCTGTCGGCGACTTTGACTGAGGAGCATGCGGTCGGCGGACCGGCGCTTCGCCTCTCGGTCTCCGATACCGGTGTGGGAATTGCGGCGGCAGCGCAGTCGAGGATTTTCGATCCGTTTTTCACCACAAGGGACGATGGGACTGGGTTAGGGCTAGCGATCGTTCATGCGATCGTCGAAGCGCATCGGGGCCGGATCGACGTGGAGAGCGTTGAGGGCCGCGGGACGACATTTAGCATTGTGATTCCCCATCGTCCCGAGCTGGCACCAATTGAGACGGCAGTATTGTCAGAATCGGATCACGAAGACGGGACCGAGATTCCCGCGGTAATCGGCGACCGTGTCTTTGTTGAAGAGGAGACCTCTGCATGAGTGAACATGATGCAACAGGCCATGCGACGGACATGCCGAAGCAGGCCGATCGAATCTTGATCGTCGATGACGATCCGTCCATGCGAACGGCATTGATGGAGTCCGTCCGCCGCCTGGGCTACGAGGTGCAGGGCGCGGTCGATGGGGCCGACGCGGTTGAACGGGTGAGCCGGTACAAACCCTGGCTGGTAGTCACCGACCTGAAAATGCCTCGCCTTAGCGGTCTCGACTTGATTCAGGAGATCAAGAGACGCTCGCCACAGACGCTCATGGTCCTCATGACCGCGTACGGAACGGTGGAGACTGCCGTGGATGCAATGAAATATGGGGCAAGCGATTACATCCTCAAGCCCTTTTCTACAGATTTATTCGAGCGGGTGATTGCCAACCTGAAAGCCCGTGGCGCCGATACCTCTGCGCCATTGCCTGCGCCGATCGATCAGCGGTCGATCCTGACACAGGATCCTGGAATGGTCCGCCTGCTCAGTACCGTCGAAGGGGTTGCCGCGAGCCAAGCGACCGTCCTGATCAATGGAGAGAGCGGCACAGGAAAAGAATTACTGGCTCGATTTATCCATAGCAGAAGCCCTCGCGCGCACCGTCCCTTTATCGCCGTCAATTGCGCGGCCTTACCGGATGGACTGCTGGAGAGCGAACTGTTCGGCCATGAGCGTGGATCCTTTACCGGAGCCGTCATGAAGAAGATCGGCAAGTTTGAGATGGCGCATACCGGCACGTTGTTGCTGGATGAAATCAGTGAAATGAATATGGGCCTTCAGGCCAAGTTGCTCCGCGTCATCCAGGAGCGAGAGATCGATCGGGTCGGAGGCAGGGAGCCGGTCTCTGTGAATATCCGAGTCATTGCGACGACCAATCGATCCCTCTACCACGAAGTCGAGCAGGGACGGTTCCGTGAAGACTTGTATTACCGGTTAAATGTATTTCCGATCACGGTCCCGCCGTTGCGGGAGCGGCCCGCCGATATCCCGTTACTTGCCAGGCATTTCGTGGCGGTGTCGGCTGCGCGCAACGGCTTTCCTCTGCCGACGGTGTCGGCGGAGGCCTATGCAATGCTCCAGGAAAGACGATGGAAAGGAAACGTCAGAGAATTACAGAACGTCATGGAGCGCGCCGTGCTCTTAGCGGGGAGCGAGCCGATCCTTCCGGGCCATGTATTGCAGGAATCGGGGGGACAGCCCCTGTCTTCTACTCCGGTCCTAGTCGCTGCCCAGCCTTCCGTAAACGGGTCGCTCTGGGAAATGGAGCGCAATTTGATATTTCAGACCCTGGTGCGAGTGAAGGAAAACCGCACCCACGCGGCGAAAGAACTCGGTATCAGTATCCGCACCTTGCGGAACAAGCTTCGCGAATATAGAGGGGCAAATTGTCAGGACTCTGCCTAACCCAGTTATCCAGCGTGGCGTGGGCAGAATACAGCCGGCACATTTTGCCGATCGGCAGAGGTGACTACTCAGGTAGATAGGCTGAAGGGGTTCAGGCTGAAGTGTTCGGAACTTCGACCTTCAGTCTTCAGCCGAAACCCCTGAGTCGGTACAAGTAGGATAACAGGAGGGATGTGCCATGATGATTTTTGATCGCACCATGCAATTGCTCAATCGCACGCTGGATTTGCGGCAAGCCAGGCAGCGGGTGATCGCATCGAATATTGCGAATGAAGAAACACCTGGCTATCGCGCCACCGAGTTCAACTTTCAGGACTCCTTACAAGCTGCGCAGCGAGAGAAAGGGTTGGTCACGCTCGCGGTGACTCAGGGCCGCCATATCGGCCTGCGCGGAGATCCGGTGGAGCAGGTAGCAGGAAAACTCAGTCCTGTTCCTGCTGGGGATCTGCCCTTGGATGCGAACTCAGTGAATATCGAGCTGGAGATGGCAAAAATGTCCGATAACGCCATGCAGTACAACAGTGCTGCATCGATCATGGCGATTCGTTTTCGGCACCTCATGAGTGCAATCCGCGAGGGGAGATAGCGTCAATGGTAAGAGGATCACGGTATAGCCTGGAGGAACGACAATGGAAATGACAGATAGCATGGCGGTTTCTGTGACCGCCTTGGATGCGCAACGTCAACGGCTTAATGTGATTTCCAGCAATCTGGCAAACGCGCAGTCGACTCACACGCCCGGAGGCGGTCCGTACAAGCGCCGGGATGTGGTCTTTCAATCCACACCGGTCGCCAGCCCGTTTCAACGGACGTTTCGGCAGGTCTCGACCGGGTCTGGCGCTCACGCGCTCGACGGCGTCAAGGTCCTGCGTGTTCAGGAAGATAGCAGGCCAGGACAGGTGATTTATGATCCGCGCCATCCTGACGCAGACAAAAAGGGATTCGTCAAGATGCCGAACATCAATGTCATGGAGGAAATGGTGAATATGATGGGGGCATCCCGCTCGTACGAAGCCAATGTGCAGGCGATCAACGCAACCCGCGCCATGTGGAATAAGGCGTTGGAAATCGGGAGGTAGTTATGGATCAAATAAAGGCGATCACGTCCATTGCCCCATCCTTCGCGGGCGGCGCGGCCCCCGGTCAGGCTATCGGCGGCGCGCCATCGAGCGGATTTATGGATTCGTTGCAGCAAGCGATCAGTAAGGCCAACGACATTCAATTGGGGGCGGACCAGGCGACCCAGGCATTGATGACCGGCCAGACACAGAATATCCATCAGACGATGGTGGCCTTGCAGGAAGCGGATGTGTCCTTTCAACTGATGATGCAGATCCGAAACAAGCTGGTGTCGGCGTACGAAGAAATTCAGCGGATGCAGATTTGACAGGATGCTGAAAAAGCCCGCCAGCATCGTTCTCGGCTCATCGAAATCCTCAACGTACCCCTGAGGGTACGCCTCCGGTTTCGATTCGCCTGCGGCCTTGCTGAACGGCCTTTTTGAGCATCCTGTAGGAGTGACCGTAGTTGCCGGTTTCTTGTTTCAGGTTTCATGATGCCAGGAAACAAGCACCGAAAACTTGAAACGCCTGAGCAAGTCCATGTTTGTTAGCGAGGAATAAGATTTCCTATGTTGTCCAAGCTTTCTATCAATCAACGCATGATCGTTCTGGTTGCGCTTGCCGGCTCGATTGCCGGGCTCATCGCCATCGCACTCTGGACGCAACAGCCGGATATGCAGGTGCTCTTCACCAACCTCAATCCCGAGGACGCGTCAGGGATTGTCGATAAGCTCAAAGAAACCAAAGTGCCCTATGAGACGACCGGCGGTGGCACGACCGTTCTCGTTCCCAGCGCTCAGGTCCATGAGTTGCGCTTGCAGTTGGCCACTCAGGGGCTTCCCCATGGCGGTGGGGTGGGATTTGAAATCTTCGATCGATCGTCGATCGGCATGTCCGATTTCGTCCAGAAACTCAATTACCGTCGAGCCTTGCAAGGTGAGTTGGCTCGGACCATTGCGCAAATGCCGGAGATTGAACGAGCCCGCGTCCACTTGGCCACGCCGGAACGGCGATTGTTCTCCAATGACGAGAATCGGGCGCGCGCTTCGATTGTCGTGTCGTTGCGGAATGGGCAAACGCTTGCCAAAACACAAGTGAACGGAATCGTGCATCTCGTGTCGAGCAGCGTCGAGGGTCTTCAAGTCAAGGACGTCACCGTGGTGGATGGCCATGGGCGACTGCTTTCATCGGCGGCCGGAAGCGACGACGCAGCGGGGCTTACAGGGTCGCAATTGGAGTACCAGCGAACGGTTGAAAAGGATATCGAGACGCGAATCCAATCGATGTTGGAACGAATCGTCGGAGTGAATAAAGCCGTGGTGAGGGTCTCCAGTATTCTCGACTTCCGCAAGGTGGAAACGACTGAAGAGAAGTACGATCCGAACAGTCAAGTCGTTCGGAGCGAGCAACGAGGCCAGGAAAAGGCTAATGGGGTCAACGGTGTCACTGGCGGTGTGCCGGGCGTCCAGTCGAATGTTCCTGAAGGGGCAAGTCAAGAGCCGGCTCAAACGAGCACAAGCACCAATCAGACCAAGAACGAGACCGTAAATTATGAAATCAGCCGGACGGTCTCCCGTGTTGTGGAATCCACCGGCAGCATCAAGCAGCTGTCTGTGGCGGTGTTGGTGGACGGTATCTACGAAGGAGCCAAGGCGTCTGAGGGTGCGAAGTCCTCGTCCGATGCTGCCAAGAAATATGTGGCGCGGTCTGAGGAAGACATGAAGCGCATTGAAGAGATCGTGAAAAAAGCCATGGGCTATTCGGCAGAGCGGCAGGATCAAGTTCAAGTGACCAATGTGCCTTTCGACATCGCGACAGAAGAACCGGCTGCACAGGGCGTTGAGGCTGCGGCGGAGACGGCGAGCTCCTTCACCCCCTATATTCGCTATGGGGTTGGGGGAGGGCTTTTTCTCCTGATCCTCTTTATGGTAGTGCGCCCCCTCATGGCGATGTTGGGGACGACTGGGTCATCGATGGAGGGTTCCACTCCGCCGCTTCCCGCCTCGGTCAGCCAGGTCGAAGCATCATTGGCGGGCAAGCCCCGCTCACAGATCGTCGATATGGCCCGCGGCAATCCAGACGCGACGGCGCTGGTCGTCAAGCAATGGTTGAAGACCAATCCATGAGGCGCTTTTAACGATGGCGACGCAGCTCACCGGCGAACAAAAGGCGGCTATTCTCCTGAAAGCCATCGGAGAAGATGCCGCAGCGATGGTCATGAAGAACCTCGATCCCAAGGAGATCCGCCGATTGGGATCCTCCATGCACGCGACGGCCAACATCACCAGGGAAGAGGAATCGTTCGTCATCGATGAATTCGACAAGGCCAGCGCAAGTGGAGACATATCGTTTCATGGAAAGGAGTACATCAAAGCCATATTATCCAAGGCGCTCGGCCCTGAAAAAGCCAACCGCATGCTCGAGTCCATGACCAGCAAGGTGTATCCTGGGCTTGATGCAATGAAGTGGGTCGATGCCAAAGCGGTCTCGCAGATGATCAAAACCGAGCATCCCCAGACGATCTCCGTCATCCTGGCGCACATGGATCCGGATCAGGCCGGAGTCGTCATGGTCGACCTACCTGAAGCGCTTCGGGCCGACGTCGCGTTGCGTCTTGCTACGATGGAAGATTTGCAGCCGAGTGTGCTCGAGGAGCTGAGCGACGCGCTGCAAACATCGCTGGTCGCGAACGTCTCTAATCGTGCGATGAGCGTCGGAGGCGCTGAAGCGATCGCCAACATTCTCACCACCCTCGACAAGGCCACGGAGGGGGGCATCATGTCGAAACTTGCCGAACGCGATCAGCAATTGGCCGATACGATCCGAGGGTTGATGTTTGTCTTCGACGACCTGGTTAAGCTCGACGATCGTGGCATGCAAGAATTGATGAAGGAAGTCAGCAAAGACGATCTTCCCGTGGCATTGCGTGGAGCGAGCCCGGAAACCAAAGAGAAGTTCCTCAAGAACATGTCAAGCCGGGCTTCGGAGATGTTGAGAGACGACATGGAGTCGAGAGGACCGATGAAGGTGGCAGAGGTAGAAAAAGCGCAGCAGAATATCCTCAAAGTTTGCAGAAAACTGGAAGAAGAAGGGCGTATCGTCATTGCCGGTCCCGGCGGAGCGGAGGCGATGTTGTAGATGGAACAGGCTTCGACCGGACAGGCGATCCTCACGCAAACACACGGGAGCCGCAACGGCCAACGGGACAGTTCAATCTTGGTCGTCGACGACGAGGAGGCGATCAGGGATTTGCTGGTCCGGCTGCTGGAGTCGGAGGGGCATCGTGCGCGGGCTGTCGGGTCCGCTCGGGAAGCCCATGCGGCATTAAAAGAGACGTCCTTCGCGCTTCTGATCACCGATGTCAAGTTGCCGGACCAAGACGGCATTACCTTGCTTCAGCAGGCCTGTGAACGGGATCACCGTATGATGGGATTGGTGATGACCGGATATGGCACGGTCGACCTCGCGGTTCAGGCGATGAAGGCGGGAGCGGCGGAGTTTCTGATGAAGCCGTTTGAAACGGGCGCGCTGCAGCTGACCGTGAGTCGTCTGCTCGATCTCTATTATCTGCGATCGGAAAATACGATTCTCAAACAGGCGGTGGTTCGCGCTTCAGGGATTCGCTGCCGGAACCTTGCGCTGACGGATTTCGATACCGGTAGCCGGTTTATCGGCGACCAGGGTCCTTCGGACTACGATCAAGGCGTTGCGGAGGGGGAGCGGCGAGCCGATACGCGGATTGCGGAAGCCAGACAACGGGAACAGCAACTATTGGTCGATGCAGCCAGGCGTTTCGATGAGGCGCGCACCGTTCTGTATCGGACCGTCGAAGATGAGGTGACGGCGCTGGCATTTAGCCTGGCGACTCGTATTCTGCGCGATGCGATAACCGAACGTCAGGATGCCGTAAAGACGTTGCTGAAGTCCGCGCTGGCGACGGTTCGGGAGGCGGGGGTTGTCACCGTGCGGACGCATCCGTCCGATGCCCTCGTCTTTGAAGAGGCTCGCGACGAGTTGTGCCGCGATCGGCCTCCGGCCTTTACGTTGCATATCGAAGGCGATGCGTCTCTCTCGCGGGGCAGTTGTGTGCTGCAATCCATCAATCGGCTCGTCGATGCCTCGCTGGACCAGCAATTGCTCCGGCTCGGAGAGGCGTTACAGAAACGAGGTCGCCGTGAGTCTCGTTGATCTGATTGAACGGACAGAGCCTCTGATGGTCTCCGGTCGCGTGGCCCAGGCCGTGGGGATTGTGATCGAAGGCTATGGTCCCATGACATCGGTTGGGGAACTGTGCGATGTCACGCGCGAGGATGGGGAGGGTATCGTGCCGGCTGAAGTGGTCGGGTTTCGAGGCGATCGCATATTATTGATGCCGCTCGGTGAGATGCGCGGGATCGGGCCAGGCAGCCGGCTGCTGATGAAGGGGCGCTGCGCCTCGGTTCTGGTCGGCCCGCAACTGCTCGGCCGTGTGCTCAATGGGCTCGGAGAACCATTAGATGGTCGCGGTCCTCTCCTAACCGACCAGCAGTACCCATTACATGCCGCGCCGATCAACCCTCTGAAGAGAACGCGCATTTCGGAACCGCTCGATTTGGGCATCAGGGCGATCAACGCCTGCCTGACGTGCGGCCGTGGTCAGAAAGTCGGCATCTTCGCCAGTTCCGGCGTCGGAAAGAGTGTGTTGATCGGGATGATCAGCCGCTACACGAAAGCAGATGTGAACGTCATCGCCTTTATCGGCGAGCGGGGACGGGAAGTCAACGAATTCCTGGAGAGGGATTTGACGCCCGAGGCGCTCAACCGCTCGGTGGTGATTGTCGCGACGTCGGACCAGCCGCCGCTGGTGCGGTTGCGAGGTGCGTTGATCGCGACGGCGATTGCGGAGTATTTCCGCGACTGCGATAAGCAGGTGCTTCTGATGATGGATTCACTCACCCGCCTGGCCCATAGCCAACGCGAAGTGGGCCTTGCCATCGGGGAGCCACCGACCACGAAAGGCTATACCCCCTCCGTCTTTACGATGTTGCCCAAGCTTCTTGAGCGGGTCGGGACCGGCTCAGGCTCCGGCGCGATCACGGGTCTCTATACGGTGCTCATGGAGAGTGAAGAATCCTCCGACCCTATCGCAGAAGCGGTTCGCTCGATCCTGGATGGCCACATTATGCTGTCACGGCAATTAGCCGCGCGCAACCATTTCCCGGCGATCGACCTTCTGAACAGCACCAGCCGGGTGATGAAAGACATTGTGGAGCGCGACCACTATAGAGCAGTCCGCTCCATGATCGAGCTGCAAGCCCGGTATCAACAATCTGAGGATCTCATTCTGCTTGGCGCCTATAAGGCCGGCACCAACCGCGATCTCGACAAAGCCGTGGATGCTCAAGACGGCATCAATGCCTTTCTCCGTCAGGATATCGAGCAATCCGTGGGGATCGGAGAGTCGATTCAGGATTTGCTCGCGCTTACGAAATCGATAGGATGAAACTGGATGTACTGAGGCGCTACCGCGCGCAGCTGGAAGACGTCATGCGGATGGACCTGTTTCTTCTCCGTCAGAGGCTCCAAGATGCAGAGACGGAAGCTCAATTACACGAAACGAGCATGAAGTCTACGACCGACGCCTATCTGGCCAAGGTTGGCAGAGGGGTGGCGTTGGACGATTTTTTAGTGTGGCAGTCTCGGCTCACCGCTGAGACCGCAAGGCTGGTGGAGGTGAAGCGGGTAGAGGGGGAAATCCGTGAGGCCTGGAATCAGAAACAGCATGCATTGCGCGAAGCCATGCAGGATCGCCGTACCCTCGATCGGTTGGCCGAACGTATGAGGCAGCAACGTCTTCTGGTGGAAAATAGAATCGATCAAATGGAAACAGATGAGGCGGCGAGTCGAACGAGGGCGATGTGATCACATCACATGTGAACAGTGAGACGTGAAACGTACTAGGTAACTCGAAGAGCGCGAAACTGATAATGCAGGTCGCATTGCGGGAGTGAAGAGCGTATGGCTTATGGTCCGGAGGAGATACGGTGGTCTTCGTGACACGTTTCACGTCTCACGTTTTACGTTTTACGAATAACGGCCTTCTTAGGCGGTCTGTTGGCGTAGGAATTAGTGTGATCATCGTCATGATCTGGACGATGCTGCAATTTGCCCAGGCTTCGGCTGAACAGGGCCTGGAGCCGCCGAAGCCGGCATCGGCAGAATCGATGACGAAATCAGGTGGCGAACTACCCGCGCCGGAAGTAGAGCCGATCCAGGGGCCGGCGCTCACTGTGCCGGAAGAGATGGTCGCCATGTTTCAACAGCGGAAACAGGATTTGGATCGCCGCGAACAAGCGGTTCGGACGGCAGAGGGCCAGTTAGCCATTCTCAGGGCTGAAGTTGAGGAAATATTGACGAAGGTTGAAGCGATCGAAAAGCGGCGTGTTGCGAAGGAAAAAGCCTCGACCGGTCAGCCGGGGACTCCAGGTAAAAAACCGTCTGACACGCGCACCCAACAACTGGCGCAGTTGGCAAAGATGTATGAAAGTATGCCTGCCGAGGAGGCGGCAGCGCGGCTCGAGCGAATACCAGATCGGAAAGCGCTGGAAATTCTCCGTGTCATCAAGTCTAAATCCGCCGGGGCGATTCTGGCCCAGGTAAAAGTCGAGCGTGCGGCGAAGCTGACGGAAGAACTTCTCGCCACCCCTTAGTCAGAATCGTTCAGCCGGCACGGAAATTCTTGCCTGGATGCCCTGCATCTTCTTCCTTGTATCCTTTCGGCCCCCTTCAATTCTTGTGTGAACTCAACGCCAAATGACATATCCAGTAACTTTCGAGATGGCACGGAGCTTGAAGATGTTCCGATCAAGTATTCGGTGTCGCGTTACGCAGATTGACGGGATCGATTATTACTATGAACGTAGGCCTTTTCATTCCTCCAGCTGCTTCAGCAGCGGCTCCAACGGGTTCGAGCCCGTTGGTCGATCAGGGGCAGGTTGCGCAGCTTGCCCAGCGCGAGACATTTTCCGCTTTATTTAAGGACATTGCACAGAGTCTTCCCGATGCATCATCCACTTCGGACATTGAGGCTCTCGTTCCTCCTGCTGACTCAATAGCCGCTCCAACGAGTGCGAATGTGTTGGTCGATATGAGTCAGTTCATTCGGCTTGCTCAGGGCGAGGCGAGTTCCACTCTGTCCAAGGCCCTCGCTCAGAGTCTTTCTGATGAAGAGGTACCCGGACATTCAGAACCAGACGCTCCGGCAGACTCGATTCCATCATCGGATGCTGGAGCGCAATCAACCTTGGCCTCAATGATGGGGGTCGTGCCGGCGGCTGATGATACGGGGCAGAACTTTCCGGAGGGTATTTCTCCCGAGGCCGTCCGCGCCGAGGTTGCACCGATCGCTCAACATTCCACCGGGCAGGGGGAGGAAGTGCTTGCTGTCGCATCTCAGAACATACGTGTGGCCGAAACGTACCAATCTGATGCGAAGGAGCAAGACAGGACCGCGATTGATGCGACATTGGCTGCACCAACAGACCTGCACGATCATCAGGTGTTACAGCCTCTCGCCGATCCTGGACGATCTGAAGAGGCGCTTACGAAGGGGCCGAAGCAGACGGCCGTAGGAACCACGAATGAGTCACCCGTTCAAGATGGTCATGGCTCTCCGGTCAACCCTGCTCCTGGACCCCTTGAACAACCATTAGGCGATTCGACTCTTTTCAGTCTCCCGCTCCCCGGATCGCTGGATTCAGATCGATGGCCCTCTTCAGTCATGGAGCATCAAGGGACGAGGAATTTCCTCGCCTCCGCGTATGGGAATGGGGGCGTTCAAACGCAGGGGACGGAAGAGACTGTATCGCTCTACTCTCCCGCGGTTCCTGCGGTCGGAGCAATCGGTGGAATGGAACAGGATCCATTCGGGACGAATACGGAGGGAGCAGGAGATGGGGCCTTTTCCCGCTCAGGGGATAGTCAGTCTCAGGAATCGCTGACGCGAGACAACCAGTCCCTGTTCTTCAGCGGTCAACTCGGATCTGCTCGGCAGGCACAGGCGACGCTACAAGGAGCTGGCGCATCGGTTGCGACGCCGGCAGAGGATCACCTCAAGATGGCGCAGGCATTCCTCGGGGAGGATCATTCGGCGACCATGACGTCGGCGTCTGGAAAGGCTCAGACTGTTCATGTGGAACTGCCGTTGCATGATTCAGGTCCGCTCAGTGTGCGGATTTCCATGACGGACCAGACGGTGCGTACACAGTTTACGACCGATCGGAACGATCTCGGGGCGCTTTTGCTTACGCGACAGGATCAGCTCCAGCAAACGTTAGTCAAATCCGGGCTGGAACTTGGTCAGTTTCAGGTGCATATCGATCAGCGGGGGCAACAAGATGCGGCGCTGGACCGACAAGCTCGTCGAAACGCTGACACGTCTGAACATCTCCCTGGTTCACAGAATCAGAACCAAAACCAGGACGCCCGAGATCAAGAACGGCCCAACTATCGGCCTCAACGGGCGTTGAGTCTGTTTGCATAGCCGTGGAGCAACGACTCAGATAGATAGGCTGAAGGCTATTAGGGGTTAAGCTTCTGGCTCAACGAGGACTCATCTCTCCTTGAACCTATGGTCGTAGAAACCGAGAAGGTGTTGAATAACGCGATTCGTGTTTTGCGAGATAATTCATGACCTTCAGCCTGAACACCTGAGTAATTACCTCTTTTTAATGAAAGGACAGAAACATGATCGACTTTGCTGCGATTACAAATTCGAATGCCACCCCTCCCACGCCGGTCACAGGACCGAAGGAACTCGGCCAGGATGAGTTCTTGAAGCTGCTCGTCACCCAGCTCAAGTATCAGGATCCGCTCAAGCCGCTCGAAAATCAGGACTTCATCGCGCAAACAGCGCAGTTCAGCCAGCTGAGCCAAATGACGGATCTTGTCAGCTTGATGAAGCGGAGCGTTGCGCTACAGGAAGCGGCGCTCGCGACAAATCAGCAGCCGCATGTGCAACAAGCCTAGCGGACGGAAGCGCGACCAATATCGGTTGGAAATTGATCTTCATGAATCTGTTGCCGGCACATAATATTAAATAAAGGGGATGGACCATGGGAATTTTGACCTCACTCTTTTCGGCGGTCAGCGGACTCAATACATATGGTAATGCCATGTCCGTGATAGGGAACAATATTGCAAACGTAGGGACCGTGGGATTCAAGTCCAGCCGCGCCTCGTTTGCCGATCTGGTCTCAGCGTCACTTGGCGGTGGGTCGAGTACCAGCCAAGTTGGTTTGGGGGTATTTCTGAACGACGTGCAGACGAGTTTTACCCAGGGCTCTCTTTCCAATACAGGGAACACTCTGGATTTAGCGATCGATGGGAATGGGTTCTTCCAGATGAGCGATAACACGGGTACTGCGTCCTATTCTCGCGCAGGCCAATTTAAACTGAACAGTTTGGGAGAGATTGTGGACCCGAACAATCGATTTTTGCAGGGCTATCAAGCGTCATCGACGGGAGTCATCTTGGGAACAGTCGGAAATATCACTTTGTCCACGGCTACGATTGCTCCACAGGCGACAACCACTGCGACTGTGGAGGCCAACCTCAATGCAGGCTCTACGGTTCCAGCCGCCGCATTCGACGTGACGGATGCCACGACGTACAACTTCTCAAACGGCATTACCGTCTACGACACGCTCGGAGCGCAGCACCAGCTTCGGTTGTATTATGTAAAACTTACCCCAGGGGCAGGGCCCCCCGTCGTTGCAGCTAATACCTGGGGACTCTACTCTCAAATCGATGGCGGCGCCGCGACGGCACAAACCAACTTAGTGTTCAATACAAGCGGTGTACTGACAGGCGGCGGCGCCCAGACATTCACGTTGCCCATCGCCGGCGGGGCGGCCACACCTCTGTCGGTGGCTATGGATTTCTCGGCCCTCACCCAATTTGGGTCTGCCTCGAATTTAACCGACCAGACGCAGGATGGGTTTACCTCCGGGTCGTTTCAGAGTTTATCGATCGATTCGGGAGGGCGAGTCGTGGCGCAGTTTAGCAACGGTCAAACCAGAACCCTCGCTCAAGTCGTTCTGAGCCGCTTCACGAATCCGAATGGCCTAGTACGTTCGGGTGCGAACGGGTTTGCCGAAACGGTAGAATCCGGTGCGCCGTTGGCAGGGGCTCCGATGAACAATGGGCTGGGGCGGCTCATTTCCCAAACCATCGAGCAGTCCAATGTTGATCTCGGTAAAGAGTTCGTCGACATGATCATCACCCAGCGGGCATTTCAAGCGAACTCTCGTGCCATTTCCACGAGCGATGAGATGTTGCAGGAATTGGTGAATCTCAAGCGTTAACCCGCCCTATTCATACGGTTGGCCGGGAATTCGCACCAACTGACTAGGCGAGAGGCACGGGGCTAGGGGCTAGGGGCTAGAGGGAAGACATTCCTTCTGATCACCCCTATTCTCTGGCCCCGTGCCTCTCGCCTGAACATCGCCGATGTTTTCTTCTCCCGCACCACTTGTCTATTCGATTGCAGGCGTCATTATTTTGACATCGTCAAGCAGCTGGCAGAACCGCTCATCGTTTGTTCTGCCATCGCCCTTCATATTCGTACGCCAATAGCCCTTTTGTGGCTGATACGTCGTTCGCATGAGCCTCTATGCCGATGGCATGGCCATTGCAAATTCCTCCTCGTCATCGTCGTTCGATTAGCAGGAGGTGTATATGGCAGAGAAAGAGAGCCCGCCCACGCCCTCGGCGATTCCGGTGCCGGTTGCATCTGGAATTCCGCTGAAAATGGTCATCATCATTGTGGCGGGGACACTCGTGTTAGGCCTTGGAGGAGCGTTCGCGCTGTTCAAGCTCACGGCCGGAGGGCACGGGGGAGACGATCAGAAGGCAGAGGCGGCGCCGGCGAAGGCGGCGGGAAAAAGCGATGCGGATACGAAACATGAGGCCTCAAAAGTCAGCGCCCCTGGCGCGATCTACGATGTAGATCCCTTCATCGTGAACTTAGCGGATACGCCGGAAGTCCGGTATCTGAAACTGACAGTGAAGTTGGAACTGGAAAATCAAGACGTGTCAGCCGAGCTTGCAGGTCGGGTACCGCAATTACGGGACACCATACTTGTTCTCCTGACAAGTAAAGATGCGGCTTCGATCCGGACCCCTCAGGGCAAGTTCCAGCTGCGCGATGAGATTACTCAACGAGTCAACAGTCTGCTGCCTAAACCCGGTGTGCGGGCAGCCTACTTCACGGATTTCGTCGTGCAATAGCCGATATTGCCTCGCCGCTATGGAAAAGATACTTTCACAAGACGAAATCGATGCGTTGTTGAAGGGCGTCGTTTCTGGAGAGGTTGACACCCAAGCCGGGGCAGAGGAACAGCCTGCAAGCGGAATCAGACAGTACGACATCTTCAATCAGGAGCGCATCGTTCGCGGGCGCATGCCGACGCTCGAGCTGATTACCGACCGGTTTACGAGACATCTGTCCATGTCCTGGAGCGGACTGCTGAACACGAAGGTAGAGTTCAATATCATCGGGACACAAATCATGAAGTTCGGCGCGTTCATGAAGACCGTGCCGATTCCCTCGTCGCTGAATGTGTTTCGCATGGACCCACTGCGGGGAAATGGCCTGTTTGTCATCAACGCGTTTTTGGTTTATCTCGTGGTGGACTATTTCTACGGAGGAAAGGCGCAAACGCATGTCAAGCCTGAAGGCCGAGATTTCACGCCGATTCAGTTACGGATCATCAAGAAACTGGTGACGCTGGCGTTTGGGGATTTGGAGAAAGCGTGGCGCGCTGCACTTGCTGTGAAGACTGGGCTGGTCCGTTCTGAAGTCAATCCTCAGTTTGCGATGGTGGTCTCCGCATCGGAGATCGTCTTCGTCACGACTCTCCAAGTTCAATTTGGGGAGACCACCAGCGACTTTTTTCTTGTGTATCCCTACTCGATGCTCGAGCCCATTAAAGAGAAGCTCTATTCGGGCATTGTTTCCGATCAAGTCGAGCAAGATGGAAGCTGGGCAACCAGGTTTCATGAAAAGCTCCAAGAATGTCCGCTCGGCATATCGGTTCGGCTCGGAACGGTCATGGTCAAGGTGCGGGACGTGCTGGACTTCGCTCCGGGAGATCTCATCCTGTTGGACCAGCGGCCCGGCGATCTCCTGGATTGTTTCGTAGAAGGGTATTTGAAGTTTCAAGGGAGCCCTGGCGTCTCCAAGGGAAACCACGCCTGCCGTATCGAAAAGGTCGTCGCATAAGCGACTCATAGATCCGAGGAGAATCGCCCATGGCCGACAACGAAATCGCGAGTTCCGGAGCGAAGGCTCCCGCCACCGCGCCTGCATCTGCAGCGGCGCCTGCGTCGTTCCCATCCCTTGACGGAGGTGGGGCGGCTCCTGCGCCCAAGAACATCGATTTCATCCTCGACATTCCGATGCAGGTGACCGTACAGGTTGGGTCGACCAAGATGATCATTCGGGAACTGCTGCAACTTGGGCAAGGGTCGGTAATCGAACTGGAAAAGCTTGCGGGTGAACCGATGGAAGTCTTGGTCAACAACAGGCTGGTGGCGCGAGGCGAAGTGGTCGTGGTGAATGAGAAGTTCGGCATCCGCCTCACCGATGTCATCAGCGCGGCTGAACGGGTTCAGCAACTCGGATAGGGTCGTAAGACAAGCGCGAGGAGCGAGACTCGCGGGACGAGCGAGACGGGTGAGGCAGTCTGAAGGCTGAAGTGTTCGGAACTTCAAATTTCAATTCGCGCCTTTCTCGCATGTCTCGCGTTTCACGCGCTGCGAAAGGAACGGAGAGAACGTGGTCGACTTTTGGGACAGTTTTATACGAATGGCATCGGCTCTGGCCTTGGTGCTCGCGCTCATGGGCGGGTTGGTCCTCCTGGTACGTCGCTTTGCCGGTACACGATTTTGCGCTCCCGCATCCACACAGCTGGTGCAGGTGCTCGGAAGCGGATATATCGGTCCTCGCAAGACTATTTCTCTGGTGTCGGTGGCGGGGGAGTTCCTGATTGTGGGCGTGACCCCGACAGATCTGGTGCCGCTCGGGCAGGTCACTGACCGGGAACGAGTCCGTCAGTTTTTATCTGCGGCGCAGCCAGGCCTTCCGGTTTCGGCAGACGGGCCGGCTCGCAATGAGGCGCAGGGTTCGCTACGCGGCGGAGCGGCAGAGACTGAAGGTGGCCATGTCGGCTGATGGCTACCTCTGTCCACTACTGACGAGTCCCGCGCGGCGCCTAGGAGGGTTCCGTGCGCTGCTTCTGCTTCTTGCGCTGGGCTGCCTGTCCCTTGGGTTGGTCCAGGACGCCATCGGCGGGACTAACCCTTCTGTGACGATCGATTTGGGGCAGACGGGGCCGAAGCAAACTGCCGTCGTTCTTCAAATCCTTGCGTTACTGACGGTGCTTTCCCTGGCGCCGGCGTTCTTCATTATGGTGACGTGCTTTACCAGAGTTGTGATCGTCCTCTCATTTCTCCGCCAGGCGCTCGGGACACAGGGGGTGCCGCCCAATCAGGTTCTCATCAGTCTGGCCTTGTTTATCACAATGTTTGTGATGGCGCCCGTTGGTGAGGCTGTCTACAGCCAGGCGGTGCAGCCATTGCTCGCAGAACAGATTTCGTACGATGAGGCATGGGCGAAAGGAATTCAGCCGATTCGCTCATTCATGCTGAAACAGGTTCGCGACAAAGATCTTGAGTTGTTTATCGATTTGAGCAAGCAACCAAAACCGGAAACAGTCGATCAGGTTCCCATCCATGTGGTGATTCCCGCCTATATCCTGAGCGAGCTACGTGTCGCCTTTCAGATCGGATTTCTCATCTATATTCCGTTTCTGATCGTCGACATGGTCGTGGCCAGCATCTTGATGTCCATGGGCATGATGTTGTTGCCTCCCGCCGTGATTTCCCTCCCGTTCAAACTCATCCTCTTTGTGCTGGCGGATGGGTGGAGTTTGGTGGTCGGGTCACTGGTGAAGAGTTTTCAATGAGCGAGATTACTGGTCAGGTAGATAGGCTGAAGGAGTTCAGACTGAGATTGAAGGCTGAAGGGGCTCAGCGGTTCAGGCTGAAGGTCAGAGGCCGGAGATCCGAACACTTCAGCCTGAACCCCTTCAGCCTGCGCCCGCAGCCGTCAGCCTGAACACTTGAGTTGTTACTGAGCGAAGATCGAAAGGAGCGAGAAAGATGACGCCGGACATGGTCACAGAGATAGGGCGCCAAGCCATCGAAACCACGCTGCTCGTGTCGGCTCCAATTCTAGGGCTTTGCCTAGTCGTGGGGCTTGCGGTCAGCGTCCTCCAGGCCATGACGCAATTGAACGAAGCAACTTTGACCTTCGTGCCTAAAGTGTTGGCGGTCTTCGCTGGGGTTCTCGTGTTTTTGCCCTGGATGCTGGGTGTGCTCACGTCTTTCATGACACAGCTGTTCCTCAATATCCCTCAGTACGGGCATTAACTTGGCATCGATACGTTCGATCACGGGAGAATTATGAGTACGGCGCCGTCCCTTCACCTATTGCTGCCTGAGTTCCAGTCCTTTCTGGTCCTGGTGTCTCGTATCGGCGGCATCGTCGCAGCGTTTCCTATGTTAGGCGGGCGGACGGTTCCGGCCCAAATAAAAATTGCGCTTGTCGTGATCTTGGGAATTGCCCTCACGCCGCTCATTCACCTTTCGCCGGTTTCCCGCGACGCAATCGAGATGACGGCGGGGCTCATGAGTGAGCTGCTCATCGGTCTGGCGATCGGGCTGGCCGTCCGGCTGCTGTTTGGGGCGCTTGAAGTGGCCGGCGACTTGCTCGGAACCCAGATTGGATTCGGCGCGGTCCAGCTGTTGGACCCTATGACATCGCAACAGTCTCCGCTGATCGGCGAGTACTTTCGCATCATCGCCTCGATGGTGTTCCTATCGATGAATGCGCACATGATCGTCGTGGCCGCCATTGTATCGAGTTACGACGCCATCCCGCCGTTTGGCGCGAGGCTCTCCTCCGCCCTCGGCGAAGAAGTGCTCCAGTTGTCGCAGCATATGTTTGTGGTGGCCCTACAGTTGTCTGCGCCGGTTCTTGTGGCCACGATCCTTATCAATGTGTTGTTGGCGATGTTGGGGCGGGCCGTCGCGCAGATCAATGTCCTTGTGTTGAGTTTTCCCCTGACGATTGCGGGGGGGCTATTGGTATTGGGTCTGTCGTTGCCCTATACCGTCTCGCTGTTTGAGCGGGAATTTACGGCATTGCACGACACGATCGAGAGGCTGCTGAGGATCCTTGGACATGGCTGAAGGCAACGAGAACAAGACAGAACCGGCGAGTGAAAAGCGGAAAGCGGAGGCCCGCAAGGAAGGGAATATCGCGGTAAGCCGCGACGTGACCACCGCAGCCCTGCTTTTCGCCGGCATCGGATTGATGGCCCTATTGGCGGGCCCTGGAATGCGTCAGTTGACCGATGTCACTCGGCTGGGTCTCTCGATGCCGTTCGAGCGAGTGGTCCAGAGCAGTATGACGATCGAGCAGATTCATTCGCTGGTCATCGATGTCGGGTTCAAATGCCTGCTGCTCATGCTGCCGTTTCTGGGCGGGTTGGCGCTCGTCGGCGCCGGCGCTTCGCTCATTCAGACCGGGCTGCTGTGGAAGTCCTCTCTTCCGTTCGATATCGGCCGGTTAAATCCTATCAAGGGATTCGGCCGCCTCTTTAGCCTCCGGTCTGTGTCCGAGCTGGTGAAAGCCTTGCTCAAGATTGCCATTATCGGCGGCATCGGCGCACTGGTCCTTGGGCAAGATCTGCCGAGACTTCCGGAGCTCGTGCACTACGATTTGTGGGGGTTCTTGATGGTTTTGGGATGGCTGACGTTAAAAGCCGCAGCGATAGTCGCGGGAGCGATTTCGGTGGTGGCCGCCGGGGATTTTCTCTACCAACGGTACGAGTGGGAACGATCTCTGCGGATGTCTCATCAAGAGGTGAGAGAAGAGCATCGCGACGCGGAAGGCGACCCGATACTCAAGAGCCGTGTGCGAAGCGCCCAGCGGGACATGATGAGAAAACGCATGATGGCAGCGGTGCCGAAAGCCGATGTCGTCGTGACGAACCCGACCCACCTTGCCGTCGCCCTCAAGTACGATCAGGCGCGCATGTCTGCGCCCATCGTCGTGGCAAAGGGCGCCGGACACCTGGCGGAACGGATTCGCGAGATCGCCAGGCAGCACGGGGTCGTCGTCGTCGAGAATAAATTTGTGGCCAGGACGCTCTATAAACTTGTCGATATCGGCAAGGAGGTTCCGTCCGATCTCTACCGCGCGGTGGCAGAGATTCTTGCGTTTGTGTTCCGTGCGCGAGGACTCACGTCTGAACGGGTGAGTCGGTAATCCGCATGACTTAGTGAGCCGTCGCGAAGCGGCATGGGGAATGGTCAAAGGTGCATGGTCAATGGGGAATGGTCGGAATCGGCAGCAACTGGCCATGCGAGAGCATCGGATGATTTCCAAACATTCACCATTCACCATTCGACAGTAGATGCGTTCCTGAATAATGCGGGGTAAGGGTAAGGAAATTATGGCGTCCGAAACCAAAACATTGTCTCCCTCGTCATTCATCAAACACCCGGACATTCTCGTGTCGCTGGGAGTGGTGGGGGTCATCATGCTGATGGTCCTGCCGCTGCCCCGGTTTTTGCTGGACCTCCTGCTGGCGTTCAATATCACGGTGTCCGTGATCATCTTGTTGGTGGGCCTGCAAGTTCGCCGTCCTATCGAGTTTTCGGCGTTCCCCTCCATTCTCCTTATCGTGACGTTGTTTCGCCTGTCGCTCAACATCGCGTCGACCCGCTTGATTCTGCTGCACGGCAATGAAGGAGCAGCCGCAGCGGGCGAGGTGATTCGGGCATTCGGCAGTTTTGTCGTGGGTGGAAATTACACGGTTGGCCTCGTGGTGTTCTCGATCCTGGTCGTCATCAATTTCGTGGTCGTGACGAAGGGCGCCGGTCGCGTCGCTGAAGTGGCGGCCCGATTTACCTTGGACGCCATGCCGGGGAAACAGATGAGCATCGATGCCGATTTGAATGCCGGATTGATCAACGAAACGGAAGCGAGGCGCCGGCGGAAGGAAATAGCGGAGGAAGCGGATTTCTACGGTTCCATGGACGGCGCCAGTAAGTTCGTTCGGGGCGATGCCATGGCGGCGATCATCATCGTTCTGGTCAACATCATCGGTGGATTGACCATCGGCATCTTACAGCAGGGCATGAGTCCGGGATTGGCGGCGCAAACCTATACGCTCTTGACGATCGGAGAAGGATTGGTTGCGCAGATTCCCGCGTTGTTCATCTCAACGGCCGCCGGCATTGTGGTGACACGCGCTGCAGCGGACGCCGATCTCGGACTTCAAATCACAAAGCAAATGTTGCTTTCACCCAAAGCGGTCGGCACAGCGGCTGGGATTCTGTTGGCGCTCGGAGTCGTCCCCGGCTTACCCCATTTGGCGTTTCTCGGTTTGGGAGGAGTTGCTGCCTGGCTCGCCTATCGATTGTCGCAGGAAGAAAAGGCGCCCCTAGAATCGGCGCCCGTCTCCGCGGCGCCACAAACTGAACAGACTACGACTCAGTTGGCTCCGCTCGATTTGATGGAGGTACAGGTCGGCTATGGGCTCATCGGGTTAGTGGAAGGCAAGCATGGGACGGCGTTGCTCGATCGGATCAAGGGCCTCAGGAAACAGTTCGCTGACTCGATGGGGTTTCTTCTGCCGCCCATTCATATTCGGGATAACCTCCAACTGCGTCCCAACGAGTATGCCGTCATGCTCAAAGGCGTGGAGCTGACGAAGTCCGATGTGTTGCCGTCGCACGTGATGGCAATCGATCCAGGAACGGCCCAGCGGGGCGTCATTCAGGGTGTGGCGACAAAGGAACCGGCCTTCGGGTTGCCGGCTCTTTGGGTGCCGGAGTCCTCGCGTGAGCAAGCGCAATTGGCCGGTTATACCGTCGTTGACGCCAGCTCTGCCATCGCCACGCATTTGTCAGAAATCATCAAGCGGCATGGCCATGAATTGTTGGGCAGGCAGGAGGTGCAAGGGCTGCTCGACGAGTTGGCGAAAGCCCATCCTAAACTGGTTGAAGAGTTGATTCCCGGCTTACTGCCGCTTGGAACGGTCGTCCGCGTCCTCGGCAATTTGCTGCGGGAAGGCATTCCGATCCGCGATCTTCGGTCGATTATCGAAGCCTTGGCCGACCAGGCAGCCATTACCAAAGATCCTGATCTGCTCACGGAAATGGCACGGCAGGCGTTGGGGAGGACGATCACGCGTCAGTACCAAGCCCCTGATGGCACATTGCCTGTGATCACCTTCGACCCGCGCCTCGATCGATCCTTGAGCGAGCAGGCTGCCGGGATCCCGCAAGGCGGCATGCTCAACCTGGACCCCGGTCTCTCCCACACGTTACTGGCGGCATTGAAGCAAACGGTTGAACGGGTGTCCGCTCGAGGTCATCAGCCGGTGCTGCTCTGTTCACCGGCGCTTCGGCGCCACATCCGCCGCTTAACGGATCGGATACTCCATGCCGTGCCGGTGGTGGGGTTCAACGAACTCGATTCGATGGTCAAGCTCCAGCCACTGGATACGATCAGGCTGGAGGGAGAAGGTCTTTTACCTTGAGGTGAACGATGAAGATGAAAGTATTCCATGCCGACACGATGCATGACGCGATCCGCGCGATCAAAGAAGAGTTGGGGCCTGAGGCGCTCATCCTCTCCACGAAACGAGTGCGGCGAGGGAGCTTGCCGTTTTCAATTTTCGGGCGATCGCTTTTGGAAGTAACGGCTGCGACCGATTCGACCGCAGACCAGGTTGCTCCCGGTCGTCAGGACGCGCATCAGATTACGCAGGCTGATACCACTTCGATCCAGAGTCAGCGGGACTCCGTTTCTGTGTTTCAAAATACGTTGAGCGGATTGATGCAGTCCCCAAAGCCCTCGGAGTCTGTGCCTGAGCAAAGCCTGACCCAGCCGCCGCCGGTGGAACCGGCGCCGCAGTCGGCTCCACGGGTACGTTTTCGCCACCTCAAGGATGAACTCCTCGATCTGCAGCAGCTCCTGACGTCTTCGTTACCTGATGAGGCGCACATGGCGGGGTCGAACTTTCCTGCGCCGTTGGCGCGAGCCTGCCGTCTCTTGGTGGCGCAGGGATTGCGACTCTCAACGGCTGAAAGTCTTTGCATCAGGGTGCGTCGGCGTCTCTCCCAGGAGTCGCTCCAATCGGATAGCGAGATTCAGAATGCCCTGCACCGCCTCTGTGTGGAGCAGATTCGAGTCAGCGGGCCCTTGCTGGATGCCGAGAACGACTACAAGGTGGTTATGTTTGTCGGGCCGAGCGGCGCAGGGAAAACCACGGCAATCGTGAAGCTCGCGGCCCACTACCGGCTCCAGGATAACCGTTCGGTAGCCCTGATCACGCTCGATACCTGCCGTATGGCCGCTATCGAACACCTCAGAATGTATGCGCACGTCCTGGGGCTTCCTCTTGAAACAGCACAAAATACCTCGGACGTGGTCGAAGGCATACGCCGCCACCGCCAGGCAAACATCATATTGATCGACACGCCTGGGTTTGGACACCATGAGACGGCGCAGCTCATGAGCCTTGGCGCCATCAAAGACTCGTACGGATCGATTGAAACGCATCTGGTGCTGCCCGCCACCATGCGTATGCAGGATCTTCGTCGCGCGGTGACCCGGTACGAGGCCTGCGCGCCCTCTCGTCTGCTCTTTACCAGGTTGGACGAGACGGAGGAGTACGGCAATCTCTTCGAACTGGCGTATCAGACCACATTGCCCCTGTCCTACTGGAGCAATGGCCAGCGGGTACCGGAAGATTTTGAATTGGCCGAATCGGTAAGGTTGGCAGACCTGTTGTTCGACAGGGGCGCAGCCCGTTTTACACCATCAGGCCTCTCGTCACCCGTTGAACGACACACAGCTGTGTCCATCGGCGGAACGACGCCACAACAAGCGCAGTAGGGAGGCTTCGCATGAAAAACATGTTCGGTGAACAGGGCGCAACGATGCCGGTACTGAGTCAAGAGAGCCTCTGCACTCGCGTGGTCACAGTGACCAGCGGAAAGGGCGGGGTGGGTAAAACGAATGTGGTCGCCAACCTTGCTGTGGGGTTGGCGCGGATGGGGAAGCGAGTCTTGGTGCTGGATGCGGATTTGGGATTGGGCAATATCGATGTGCTGTTGGGATTGGTCCCCCAGTATACGTTGGAAGATGTGCTGGGCGGATCACGCCATCTGTCCGACATCGTCATCCAAGGCCCGGCTGGGATTCAGGTGCTGCCCGCAGGCTCCGGCCTGCCGCAATTGACCTCCTTGACCGACTCACAGCAGCTCATCTTGCAGAGTGAGCTGGAAGATGTCGCCGGCACAGTGGATGTGTTGTTGATCGACACAGGAGCCGGCATCTCTCCCAATGTCACCTATTTCGCCTCCGCAGCCCAAGAGACCGTCGTCGTCATCTCGTCGGAGCCGACGTCGTTGACAGACGCGTATGCGCTGATAAAGGTGCTATGCCGGCAGCATCGTGAACGCCGATTCAACGTCTTGGTCAACATGGTGAGAAGTCAACGTGAAGCCGCTCAAGCCTTCCGCAAGCTCGATGTAGCCGCGGAGCGTTTTCTCAACGTCAGCCTTACCTACCTGGGGTTCATCCCCCTCGACGATTATGTGCCGATGGCCGTTATGGAGCAGAAGGCGGTGGCAGAGCGCTTCCCCTGCTCGCCCGCCAGCCGGGCCTTTGCCGAGTTGGCGAAAAAGATCGCCGGGTGGCCCGATCCACAATTGCCGAAGAGCACCGTGCAGTTTCTGTGGCAGCAATTGATCCCTGCGCAGTATCCAGCGCCCTATTGATATGAACAGAGAAGGCACAAGAACTATGAGCAATACTGCGACGCAACGAAGCCATCCGATGGGCTCCGCATCCGACTCGCATCGCGAACTGATTATCAAAGAGTTCGCGCATATTGTGAAGGCGATGGCCTATCGCTTGGCCTACCGTCTTCCCGCGTATATGGATGCGGAGGATCTCGTGTCGGTCGGGATTATTGGGCTGATGGATGCGATGGACAAGTACGACCCCGATCGGGAAGCCAAGTTCAAAACCTATGCGGAGTTCAGAGTGAGAGGCGCCATGCTGGACGAAATCCGTTCAATGGATTGGATACCCCGATCGGTTCACGAGCGCGTGTCGTTGTTGCAACGTACGCACACCAAACTCCTGAACAAACTCGGTCACCCTCCGGCAGACGAGGAAGTCGCGGCAGAAATGGGTTTATCCCCATCGGAATTGGATGATTTTCTTGTGCGGTCCCAGGGGGCCGTCCTGGTCAGCTTGGATGACTTCAATCTGCATGAGCCGGATAGGCCTAAGATTCTCGACATGCTTGCCGACACACATCACCCTGATCCACTTGCGAGTATGCTCAACGATCGGGAACGAGAGCGGGTGGCCGCAGCGATTCGACAATTGCCAGAGAAGGAACGGATCGTGCTCACATTGTATTACTTTGAAGAATTGACGATGAAGGAAATCGGCGGAGTGTTAAAAGTGACAGAGTCTCGCGTATGTCAAATCCATACCCAAGCGATTCTTCACCTCAAGGGAAAGCTCCAGGTGCTTTAATGAGCCATTCTGCCGCTTCCGACCAGCGGGATTCTTCCCACTCCGGCAATCTTTTCCTAGGACGGCCGGTCCCTTCCCTACCCACTTTCCCAGTTCGGCTGTTTTTCAGGAGCGTGGGTCGTGTCGTCGCGTTGTATTTACTGCACTCTGGCCGGCAGGCCGTGCCTGCGACTTGCGGAAACAGATCATGCTGCCACATGGCATGCATGTTGCGAAGTGAGATGATCGAACGATCCAACTTGGGAAAATACTTATGAACCGAGCTATCTATCCCATCCTGTCAGGCGCGCTGGCGCAAGAACGCCAGATGCAGGTCTTTGCCAATAATATGGCGAACGTCAATACCGCCGGGTTCAAACAAGACGACCAAGGATTTAAATCCGTCATGGTGCATGCGCAGGCTGCCATTCCTGTTTTCTCTCATTCTGCCGGTTTCGGCCAGCAGATCGGTATCGCTCCCGCCGGCCCAGCCGAGCGAGTGTTCGCGGCGCCCAATGCGGTTCATACGTCGTTTGATGCCGGACGGATCAGAATCACCGGGAATCCACTCGATGCAGCGATCCAAGGAACAGGGTTTTTCGAGGTCAAGACACCGCAAGGCCTTCGCTATACCAGGAACGGCATGTTCTCCCTGGACTCTCAGCGCCGGTTGGTGACGAATCTTGGGTATCCGGTGATGGGCACAAAGGGGGAAATCAAGGTGCCTCCAGGGACGGTCCAGGTTAGTGGGCAAGGGGGAGTCCATGTCGATGGACAATCGGTTGGGGCGATCAAGGTCGTGGAGTTTCCTCCGGATCATATGCCGCAGAAGTACGTTGAGGGACTGTTCGCATCGGATTCCGCCAAACCGGCGAAGAACCCGCAAGTCCAAGGGGGGCATATCGAAGAGTCCAATGTGAATTCAATCGGTGAGATGGTCAAGATGATCCAGGGTATGAGGAATTATGAGTCGTCGCAAAAATTGATTCAAACGCTGGATCACATGGCGGAAGTGTCGATCCAAGATGTCGGGCGAGTGTTATAAGGCGCGACATGCGGGACAGGCGAGAAAGGCGCGATGTGATCAGAATGGGTTTTCATCTTGTCTCGCATATCTCGCTCGTCCCGCCTGTCACGCGAGAAACACATATGGCCACATACGAGTCACGCTTTAGGTGCCACGGGAGAGGTAGGAGGTTTCTATGATTCGAGCGATGTGGACGGCGGCTACCGGAATGACCGCCCAGCAGATCAATGTCGATACGATCGCCCACAATCTGGCGAACGTCAACACGACCGCGTTTAAGCGCAGTCGCGCGGAGTTCGCCGATCTGCTGTATCAGGTCCAACGGATGCCGGGCACCAACTCGTCGAACGTCGGTGTGTTTCCCGTCGGTATTCAGGTCGGGGCAGGAGTTCGTCCCGTGACGGTGGCGAAGGAGTGGATGCAGGGAAACATGCGGCAAACGAACAACGAGTTGGACATGGCGATCGACGGCACGGGGTTTTTCCAGGTCTCGCGGCCCGATGGGACGATCATGTATACCCGCAGCGGTTCCTTCAAGCGTGACAACGTGGGAAATCTGGTGACAGGAGACGGCGATCTGCTCAATCCCGTCATTACGATTCCCTCAGGAGCATTGAAACTCGACATCGCTCAAGATGGCACCGTTTCCGTGTTGCTTCCCGGTGTGACCCAAGCGTCACAAGTGGGACAGATCCAATTGACTCGTTTCGATAATCCGTCTGGGCTCGTCGCGACCGGCAGCAATCTTTTTCTCGACAGTTTTGCATCGGGCCCTCCGACCCAAGGCACGGGCGGGTTTTCGACGGGATTCGGAACCATTCAACAGGGTTTTCTGGAAAGCTCCAACGTGAATCTGGCCGAGGAGATGGTCAACATGATCATCGCGCAGCGCAGCTACGAAATTAACTCGAAGACCATTCAGGCGTCGGATGAAATGATGGCAATCGCGAATAACCTGAAACGGTAATCGTGATGCAGGGAGGAGTTGTTCCCATGACCGTACCCCGTTCATTCTTGCAGTCTTCCCTCGTCGTTGTGATCTGTTTGGGGCCGCTCCTGACAGAGGCGGCCTCTCTCGATCAGGCTCACATCCTGTCGGCAGACACCGCCGGCTCGCAGCATCGTTTGGCCCTCAGGCACGGCGAATCGAGGCCGGCGGTTCAGCAGCTGAATCCGGAGCAGATCCAACGAAGCATTCTGAAAGTCCTCGAGCGGGAGATGGCGGGGAAGGTCCGCGCCATCCATGCTGTCGTGGTGGATCCGCTTGAGCCAGTGAAGATCCCCTTCGGCACTGTCGATCTGAGAGTCTCTCCGAACGGAATGGAAGAAGGGCTCGGACGCAGGGCATTTCATATTCACATCAACATGAACGGGACCCCCTGGCAGACGATCGATGCCGTCGCCGATGTATCGGCGTCCATCGATGCGGTGGTTCCGACCAGGGTCGTCCAAATCGACAGTGTGATCGACGCGGAGGATGTCACGATTCATCGTGTCAGGCTTACGGATTTGGACCATCAGCTGGTCACGAATGTTAAGGATGTCATCGGCAAGAGCGTTACGCGTCCGTTGCAACCCAACAATCCGATCAGGCTGGGAATGGTGAAGAAGCCCTACGCCGTGCGGAAGGGGGATCGCGTATCGATCGAGGCGAAGCATGGGGGGCTCTCGATTCAGGTGGTCGGCCTGGCCAAGTCGAGCGGTGAGGTCGGACAAACTGCGACAGTGTCCAATGTGGACTCAGGCAAAGAGTTGCGCGCAAAGATTATCGGACCGGGAGCCGTTCGTGTCGACTTTTAACAGGATGCTGAGAAAATCGCCTTTCTCACCCGCTCGGCACTGGCGCGTCAAGACGCGCCTTTGTTCATTCGGCGTTTTNNCCTTTTTGAGCATCCTGCGAATATGGCGGCGGTCGTGCTGACGGTCGCGCTGCTTGGTTCCGGCTGCGCGGCATCGTCGCCAAAAGTTTCCTCGACGCTCATGGTCCCTTCCTTGCCGGCGCCGAAAACGATGGGTTCACTCTGGCAAGAAGAGAACGGCCGCGCCTACCTCTATGAAGATATGCGGGCGATGCGAGTCGGGGATATTCTCACAATTAAAATCGTTGAAAAACATAAGGGGTCGAAGTCCGCCGATACCTCGGCCGAGCGGGACTCCACCATCCAAAACAGTCTGGCCGGCAGCGCCATTGGGTACGTCGGTATTCCCGGCATACGACTTGGCGGAGAAGCCAGGCGAGGCCTTGGCATCGATGCCAGTTCCTCGAACAAGTTCGAGGGCAAGGGCACCACGAATCGCGAGGGGACCTTGACGGGAACCATTTCCTCCATCGTCACAGACGTGCTGCCGAACGGCGACCTTCGGATCGCGGGACGCCGGGAGGTCACGGTCAATAGCGAGAAGCAGCTCATGACGATCGCGGGCATTGTGCGGCGAGTAGATGTCGATACCAAAAATACGGTGCTCTCGTCTGCGATCGCAGATGCCAAGATCGAGTATTCAGGGCTCGGAGTCCTGGATGATGTCCAACGTCCGGGATGGCTTGTTCGGATACTGGATTGGATTTCCCCGTTCTAATGGACACAAGACCCATGAAATACGGTGTGAAACGAGAGAAAGGCGTTCGGTGGGACCGCTGGCACCGCATGGTCACGATGCAATCATTGCAGTTGATGGTGATAAACGGAGTCGTACGCAGCGCCGAGATAGACCCCCCTCATTATCGCGCCGGTCGTCCGGACCTGAAGGCAGACACAAGTGCGTCATTATCATCCCTGACCCCCGTCAACCTGGACGGACAGGGTTGGTTTACCCGGTTGTTCCGTCGACGAGCAGACCCACTTATTAATATCGTGAGACATACGACATGATACGAACACGAATGAGCATCGGGCTATTGGTATTGGGCGGCCTCCTCTGGGCCGTGCCGGCCGATGCGGTCCGCATCAAAGACGTGGGATCGTTCGAAGGTGTCCGGGACAACCAGTTGATCGGCTACGGTCTCGTTGTCGGCTTGGATCGAACCGGGGATCAGGTCATCGGCGGGCAGTTTACGATCCAGGCCATGATGTCCATGTTGAACAAGATGGGCATCAACCTCGTGATCGATCCGATCCAGCTGCTCACGCGCAATATCGCCTCGGTGATGGTGACGGCCAAGCTGCCTCCCTTTGCCAAGCCCGGTTTGACGGTCGATGTGCTGGTCTCCTCGATGGCCAATGCGAAGAGCCTGCAAGGAGGGACATTGTTGCTCACTCCGCTGAAGGCGGCAAACCAGCAGGTCTATGCCGTCGCGCAGGGGCCGGTTTCCATCGGCGGGTTCCTGGGGGGGACGGGCGGGGCAGGGGGATCTACCGTCACCAAGAACCATCAATCTGCCGGGATTATCCCCGGCGGCGCCATCATCGAAAAGGATGCAGGCATCGATATCGAATCGTGGGAGACCGTCTCGGTGCTTCTGCGCCACCCTGACTTTACGACGGCAATCAGGACGACAGAAGCGATCGATGGGGTGTTCGGCAAGGGGAGTGCAATGGCGGTGAATTCCGGACTCGTTCGGGCCTCGATTCCAGCGACGTTTCGCGGACGGGTTGTGGAGTATATCGCCACGATTGAAGGATTGGATGTCAATGTCGATCTGCCTGCGAAGGTCGTCGTAAATGAACGGACCGGCACCGTAGTCTTAGGGGAGCACGTTCGTATCTCCACCTGCGCCATTTCCCATGGCAACCTGACGATCTCGGTGAAGAATACGGTCAATGTGTCGCAGCCTCCTGCTCCGGTGATTGGATCCACAGGTGGCCAGACGACCGTGACCGAAGATGTTCAAACAGAGGTGAAGGAGCAGGAGTCCAGATTGATCGTTGTGGACGATACAGTGACGCTTGGAGAGGTGGTACGGGCACTGAACGCGGTCGGGGTGACCCCAAGGGACTTGGTCGCCATTCTCTCAGCCCTCAGGGCAGCCGGAGCACTTCAAGCTAATCTAGATGTAATATAAGTAAGTCATTGATAAATAGACAAACTGTAGACTTTATAATGGATTCAGATATCAAGAGCATTAGCCCACTCGGTAACCTTCCTGACGAGCAGTTTGCATTATCGCAAGTTCCGCAAGCCCAACGGCTGGGTCGGCAAACAGAGGTGGCTGATCTCAGGGGCGCAGCCCATGAATTTGAAGCCTACTTTATCTCTAATCTCTTGAAAGTTATGAGAGAAACTGTTCCCAAGGGAGCATTGGAGAATAAGGGAGGAGCCTATTTTTACTCCTTTTACGATCAGGAATTAGGCCGGTTGGCTTCTGATGCAGGAGGGATTGGAATTGCAAAAATGATTCATGAATACACAGAGAAAACACTTCTTCCCTCCCTCAAGTTTTCAGAGCCGATGACCGATACTGTGGTCGCGAAGAATCGCCGCCCCACCGGCAAAGGCCTGCCGGAATGAACCAGAAGAAGAAGGAATAGAGAGGAGTCAACATCATGCAGATTTCCGGTCATGGGAAGCCAGATTATCTTGCCAAGATCCTGCTTGGGATCCAAGGAACCAATACTGTCAGCTCAAAGTCGAAGACGCAACAGGATGGGCGTCAGGATCAGGTGCAGATCTCAGATCGGGCGAAAGAGATCCAGCGGATCAAGTCATTGGCCGATCAGCCTGACGCCGCGAGGGAAGAGCGGATCGAGCGTATCAACCGATCAGTAGAGGCCGGCACCTATGCGGTGTCGGGGAAGCAGGTTGCCGACGCCCTCATTCGTCAGACGCTCACCGACGCAGTACTTTAAATAGGTTGAGAAGGCTGAAGGGGTGCAGGCTGAAGGTCTGAGATCCGAACACTTCTGCTTTCTCACCGCCTCGCGAGTCTCGCGCGAATAACGAGATACGCTTCATGATTAACGCTTCACGAGTATGGAGAACTATGCAGGATCTCGTAACAGCCCTCCAGCAACTAGATCACATCCTACGCCGTGAAGAAGCCCAGTGCGATGCGCTGGCGGATAATATCCAACGGGAACGACAAGCGCTTCGAACACTGACATTGACGGAAATGGCTGAAGTCAACCACCAGAGAGCCGAGCTGCTGGACGACCTGTTCCTGCTCGAAACAGAGCGAACGGCCTGGGTTGGTCGGTTGGCTGATCGGTGGAATCTCGCTCCGTCGGCCATCTCCCTGAGCGTGATTCTTGAACGGATCGAGTCTGCCGAGGCTCAGCGGTTGGAAAAACTGTATACGAGGATGGCTGGGAAGATTCGTTCCCTTCGCCACGAAATATCGATTAACGCCGGCATTCTGACTAGCCTTCAATCGTTTATCAGAAAAGGGTTGAACGTCGTGCGCCAGGCCGCAACTCCTCTGGGGCTCTACTCCGAATCCGGAACACCTCGCGAATGTGGGACAGGCGCGGTGATGTTTCGACAGAAAGGCTAGCAGGATGCTGAAAACCGTGAAAGGTGAGACGTGAAAAGTAAAACGTAGGATTGCCGAAATTTCTTCATCCGAAACTTTTCACCTTTCACGTTTTACGTTTCACGAAGATAGAGGGATAAATGTCGATCAATAGACTGGTGGAGATCGGCAAATCTGCCTTATTCACCGCGCAACAGGCTATCTCCGTGGCGGGACACAACATTGCGAACGTCAATACGCCGGGGTATTCCAGGCAAGCGGTTAGCTTGGCGGAGAACAGGCCGGAGAACGGATCTCCCGGACAAATCGGTACGGGGGTGCATGTTGAGACGATTCGACGGTCGTTCGATGCCTTTGTCGAAGAGCAATTATTGGGATCGCGTGAACGGCTGGGAGAGTTTACAGCCTCAAGCAATGCGTTGGCCAGACTGGAGCCGATATTTGGAGATGCCAATAATCTAGGCATCGGGACAGGGCTCAATGAATTTTTCTCAGCGCTTCAGGATGTCGCGACCAACCCGAACGACTTATCTGCCAGAACGGTCTTTCTTTCCAAAGCCACGGCACTCGCCGGTCGATTCAATCAGGCTGCGGCAGACCTGACTGCTGCGCAGGGGTTTCTCAACCGTCAAGTCGAGCAGACCGTCACGGATGTGAACCGTCTGGCATCCCGGATTGCTGATTTGAACGCTAAAATTGCCGGCGCCGAATCAAGTGGGCAGCAGGCCAATGACCTTCGTGATCAACGGGGAGTCGCCCTAGCCGATTTAGGAGAGTTGATCGAGATTTCATCGATTGAAGACACGGTCGGCCAATTGACCATTTTTGCCGGACGAGGACATACACTGGTGGACAAGGAGCGGACCTACCAGCTTGTCGCAGCTTCGGATCCCGGCAACAGTGGGCTACTTGAAGTACGCCATGACGGAGGAGCAGGGTCTACGACAAGTCTGGGTTCCGTCATCCAAAGCGGCCGGCTCAAAGGGCTCCTCGATGTGCGCGATCTAACCATCCCCTCGTTGCGAGCCGGCCTTGATACCTTGGCGTCAGAACTTGTCACTCAAGTCAATCAACGGCACCGACTGGGTTTCGGGCTCGATGGGTCGACCAACCAGGATTTCTTTGCCCCGGCTGGAACGACAGCCGCTACCATGGCGGTATCGTTGACCGATGTCAGGCAGTTTGCAGCTTCATCGACTGCGGGAGGCGTCCCGGGCAATAACGCAAATGCCTTGGCCTTGGGTGGTCTCAGGAACACGAACTTGGTGTCGTTCGGCAATGTGACCTTTCAAGAATATTACAGCACGATCGCCGGGAATTTCGGTTCTATCGCGCAAGGCGCAGAAGGGAGTCTCAGGGCACAAGAGGTCCTTCATGACCAATTGACGTCCCAACGCGCGGCCATTTCAAGCGTATCGATGGACGAAGAACTCGCCAACCTCCTCCTGTATCAACGGAGTTTCGAGGCGGCCTCGCGGATGATCGTCATCGCGGACGAGATGTTTCAATCCATCTTATCTATCAAACGATGATTTGGTCTATTTGGTTTGTCTGGTTTGTTTAGTTGGTTTGGTTTCTCTGGTCAGTCCGGTCAACCAAATAAACACGACAAACCAAATGAACTAAACAAACCTGAAAGAGGGGACTGACCATGCGTGTCTCTGATCAGCAGCTATTCGGCTCAACGGCAGGCAGTTTGGAGCGAATCAAGGAGCGTATCGTTCGTGTTCACGAACAGATCGCATCTCAGCAACGCATCGCCAAACCGTCCGATGACCCCAGCATTTTCGGGCAGGTTGTCCTCGAGAAGTCCGCACTTGCCGACAACGATCAATGGATTAGAAATATTCAGTTTGGGTCGGCGCGTGTCGCGGTGGCAGACCGGACCTTGGGGCAGGCGCAAAATCTGATCAGCCGGGTTCGCGAACTGGCAGTGCAAGCGAAGAGCGACACGACGTCTGCGCAAGGACGGATGACGATCGCGCAGGAGGTTCGGCAACTGCATCGGCAATTGATCCAACTTGCCAACACCGAAGTCAGCGGGCAACCGGTCTTTGCCGGAACGAAGACCGATGCGCCGCCTTTTGTGTTGGGCGCTGGCGACACCGTGTCCTACCAAGGCAATAGCGAGAGCCAGTCTATTGCGGTTGGCCCGAGCCAAACCACACAGATTGTTCTCCCGGGCGATCAGGTGTTCACGGGATCCACAACGAATATCTTCGACGATCTCAGCAACTTGCTGGCCGCCTTGGAAGCGAACAATGGGACCGGGATCGAAGTGGGGATAGGAAAACTCGACCTTGCGACCGGTCAGTTCAGCCTTGCTCAAGGACAGATTGGCGCGATCTCAAATCGGCTCGACACGGCTCACGAGACTTCGCTGGTTGTGTCCGAAGCCATTCATCGAACATTGTCGGATCAAAACGACATCGACTTGGCGACGGCGCTGACCGATCTGAAGATTCAGGAGACGGCCTATGAAGCGACCAGCCAAACGTTCTCACGGTTGTTCGACCTCTCGCTGCTGAGGTTTCTCCGCTGACCGCCAATCGGGAGTGTAGTTTCAAGTTTTCGGAGGCTGTTCCTGACAACAAGAAACCTAAAACTAGACATCTGCGAAGAATTAACTCGGTAGAGATTGGACTGTTCGGATGCTGGTGTTGACTCGGAGACGCGGGGAAGGGGTGGCCATCGGTCCGGACGTTCGGATCGTGGTGCTGGGAATCAAGAATGGACAGGTGCGCTTGGGCATCGAAGCCCCACGATCGATCGAAGTCCATCGCGATGAGGTCTGTGTGAGAATTCAGGAGGAAAACAAGCTGGCGGCGCGCTCGGCAGTGGTTCCATTTGAAGCATTCGAACGATTGTTACGGTTGAAAACCGTTTGAAGCAAGGAGCTGTGCTTATGAATGTCGTATCGACTCGTTTTGGTGCTCTGAATGTTCCGGCTGAGGCGGTTCTGACCTTTCCCTCCGGGTTGCTCGGATTCCCGGAATGGAACCGCTATGTGATCCTGGATCATGACACCGATGCTCCGTTCAAATGGCTGCACTGCGTGGAAGAAGCGTCCCTTGCGTTTGTCGTCATCGATCCCGCGTTGTTCAATGAGAACTACCAGGTTGCGATTTCTGAGGAGGCCCGCTTCGAAGTGGAGGGGAACGAGACCGACGAGCTGATCCTTGCGGTCATTCTCACGATTCCATCGGACGACCCGTCAGCCGTGACTGCCAACCTTCGCGGTCCTCTCCTCATGAACCCTCGCACAAGGCTCTGCAAACAACTCGTTCTGACCGAGGACTATCCCACTCGATCCCCTGTGTTTACCGCTCCAAGACAAGCTGAGGGTAGCCAGATCCTGACATCTACTGAGGCGATTCCGGCCTAGCAGAAGGCTGAACCCCTTCAGCCTTCACCCCGCACCTCTTCAGGCCGCATCCCTTCGGTCTTCTTGTTGGCGCCGGCTTCGCCGTTCCAGCAGGTGAACGACTCGGAGCACCGATTTCTCAAGTTGAGCATAAATCATGGGGCCTTCGACCAGCGTGCCGAGTCTTCCAATCGCTTCCAGTTGTCCGGCGGACAACACCACCTCCGAGGCGCAGAGATTGCCTGCAGTCCCCTTCAGCGCGTGAGCTGCCTCTTCGACGGCTGTGTGATCCCTGTCGGCCAAGGCTGCTCGGATAGTTTCCATCATGGCAGGATAACGTTGGAGGAACAGCTCGGCCAGCTGTTCCAATAAGTCCGTATCCCCTCCGATGTTTCGCAACACCGCAGCGGCATCGAAGATAACCGGGGGAGCGGCTGGGTCTATACTGAGTCGACTCCCTTCCGGTCCCTCGGTGTATGTGTCTTGTGCGTGAATGGACAGAGGAACCCATCGATCGAGGACTGCCTTGAGATCTTCTTTTCGCACCGGTTTCGTCAAATAATCGTCCATGCCGGTTGCAAGGCAGCGCTCTCGATCCCCGCTCATGGCGTTAGCCGTCAAGGCGACGATTGGAATGTGACGGGGATGATGAATGTTGAGTGTGGAATGAGGAATGGAGGGCCCGCGCGCCTGTTCGTGTTCGCGAATCAGGAGTGTGGCTTCAAATCCGTCGATGACCGGCATCTGGCAGTCCATCAGCACCGCCGCATAGGAACGCCTGGCGATTGCCTCCAACGCCTCCTGGCCATTTCCTACGACATCCGATGGGTAGCCGAGTTTTTCCAGCATGCGAACGGTCAGCTTCTGATTGATGAGATTATCTTCCACCACTAGGATTCTTGGGGCCGACTCGATTTCTGCGAGGGTGTGCTGAGTGATGAGCGGCGGCGCAGGCGCAATCGTCGTTGTCTGCGGCGCATCGCTTGCCGGCTGTGCCAATCCCAGCACGGTTCTCAAACAGTTCGAGAGTTGGTCGTGGCGGATCGGTTTGGTGAGATAGGCGACGAATCCGGCTTGGCGAGCCAGTTCCGCATGCCCTCGCTGAATGAGCGAGGTGAGGATGACAAGACGGACGAGCGATCCGACGGGATGAGCCTTCATTTCCTTGGCGAACTGCAATCCATCCTTACCCGGCATCAACATATCGACGATGGCGACATCGTAGGAGCCGCCGTCTCCCGCCCGCTGTTCGATCAGTTTTATGGCAGAGTCCGCATCCTCGGCTTGGTCGTCGACCATGCCCCATCCTGCGACCAGGTGATGGAGAATGACCCTGTTCGATTCATTGTCGTCGACGATCAGGACGCGGCGTCCGCTCAGTTCAGCTGAAGGCATGATGGCCAAGGGCGACGTCGTTTGTTTGATAAAGTGGGCGGTGCACCAGAAGGTACTGCCCAGTCCAGGTCGACTGGTGATGCCGACACGGCCTCCCATTTGCTCGGTGAGCTGTTTCGAAATCGCGAGTCCTAACCCGGTTCCTCCGTATTGACGAGAGGTGGAGCTGTCGGCCTGGGTAAAGGGTTGGAACAATCTGGCCTGCACCTCTGGAGGAATGCCGATTCCGGTATCGGTCACTTCGAATCGAATGACCACCGCATCGGAGAGATCCTTCTCGAGATAGGCTTGAACCGTCACGTCGCCTTCCCTCGTAAACTTGATCGCGTTACTGACGAAGTTCGTGAGGATCTGGCGGAGCCGTCCTGGGTCACCGCGCAGACCGGTCGGTACGGCCGCATGCACGAGCCCGGTGATTTCCAATCCTTTCGTCTGCGCCCGTTCCGCGAATTGCCCCAAGACATCTTCCACCGTGGTGCGAAGATTGAAGTCGATACATTCGAGCTCCAGTTTGCCGGCGTCGATCTTTCCGTACTCAAGAATGTCGTTGATCAAGTTGAGCAAGGCTTCGCCGCATTGACGAATGGTTTCGATATAGGAACGTTGTTCTTCCGAAAGCTCGGTGTCCATCAAGAGCTCCGTCATGCCGATGACACCGTTCATCGGTGTCCGTAATTCGTGGCTCACGGTGGCCAGGAACGACGTCTTCACGCGAGCGGCGGCCTGCGCGTCCTGGAGCGCCTGATCCAATCGGCGATTGCTGTCGCGAAGATGCTCCGCTGATCGGCACAGCTCCGCCTGGGCTGCCTTCGCATCGGTCATGTCCATCGCATAACCGCGAGCCAGCTGTTGCGAAGGGACCGGGCAGAAAATCCATGAGAAGCTTGCCCCGGCCAGGCTGACCTCTTCCCCCCGTATCTCCTGCCCCGATTCGATGCAGCGACGGGCATACAGCGGCAGTTCGCCGGGGCATACGGCGGGAAATCCACCGGTGCTATAGCCGAATTGCTGTAACAATCTCGTCATCGCGGGGTTTGCATAGACGAGATTCGCATCGGAGTCCAACTCGATAATGGGGGACGGGCTTTCTTCAGCCACGCGAGCCAGGCGGTCGTAATCATGGCGCAACTCTCTCTCGCGAGTCAGATCGCGCATCGTCAATACGCCATAGGAGTCTTTCTCCTCATTCAGTGGAACGTAGCTCCATTCGACCGGATACGGCTTCTGGCCAGGGCCTGTGATCGTCGTGTGGGCTGCTTGTATGGGGTAACGGCCGGGAAGTGACGCTTGAATGTGCGTCGCGATGGTGTGACCGGCCGTTCCGGGCTGCTGGAGCAGTATTTCTCGCAGAAGTTTTGACGTGCAATACTCTGCCGATTGTCCCACCAGACGAGCGGCTTCCCTGTTCATGGACAGGACACGAAGCTGGCTGTCGAGCAGCAGGACCCCTATCGGGAGTGTGTCCAGCACCGAGGGGCTCATCCGGCTATGGAATGTAGACGAACTCGAAGAATGGGCTGCCGGAGCGCGCTTTTTCGGTTTCTGTTTCATCAGGCTGCCTCCTCGTTGACGCCGTCAAGAAACATGGCTACATTCACGCGCTCATCGAGGGGACTCAGCACTTTCGTAATGGCCCGTGCTGTAGCCCCTGGCGCCTGGGTTCCAAGATCGATGCGAATCGGCGTGAGATAGGATCCCCCCTGCGGTCCAGTGATCACTTTTACGACTGGTTTGAGCCGCTGGGTGGGATTCATCCCTACGACCACCGCCTGTTCCGCCGTGTTCAACAGGACCAGACTACCGATCGGATACACGCCCAGACTGCTGATCATGGATTGGATCAAATCCTTTGGGTATTGTCCGGTATCCCCAAGGCGGAACAATTCTCGAATGGCATCGTGCGGGAGCAGCCCCGGACGGCCTCCACGGCGACTCACCATACCGTCATAGACATCAACCAAGCCGACCAGTTGCGCCAAGACCGAGAGAGAGTCTCCCGTGAGTCTGTGCGGGAATCCGCTCCCATTGGTGCACTCATGATGTTCCACGACAATCCGGACGACCGCGTCCCGTTCCTCTTTGGCATTCTGTAAGATCGCCAGCCCCAGCTCAGGATGCTGCTGCATCGTTGCGCGCTCTTGCTCGGTGATGTTATGGCCTCTGCGGTAGAGGTTCCGCGGCAATCGGACATAGCCGATGTCGTGCAGCAAGGCGCCGGCGCCGAGCGCGTCCAGGTCTCCCTCCGCAATTCCATAGTCATGCGCCACAATGAGTGAGAGGGTGCAGACATCGAGCGCGTGGGAGGCCAAGGTGCGGTCGAACCGCTTCATCTTTTGGAGAGAGAGGAGACTGAGCATGGAGGCGCCATCGTCCAGCACACGCGAGAGCACATTCCCGACGACTGTTCGCAGGATATCCGGCCGAGGGACGATTCCCGCCTCTAACTCTTCAAACATACGTTCCATCGAAGCGGCTGCTTCTCTGTAGGTTTCTTGGGCAGCCGCTGCTTGTTCCCGCGTCGTCGATGCCCTCGGCACGTCTTCCTGCGTGACAGGCGGTAGCGGTTGTGCGGCATTTATTATTACGCAGGAGGAATGAGGGGGAGCTTGTTCTGGTGAAGGTGGCTGCACCGCATGGTTTGGCTGAGGGGCGGCGGTTGCTTCCCCCTTGTTCAACGGAAGCCTGTCCTTCTGTGTGCCAGGCGACTGCGGTTGTGTTTCTCTGACCTCCTCGGAGGCTTGCCTCTTCGGGGCCTTTTCTGACGAGGCAGGCTTTCCTGCGAGGTTTGGCTGAAGGGCTGCGGCTGTGTCCTGTGTGTTCGATGTCGGAGGCGCGTCTCCTGGCGGATTCGGATCCACATCCAGGCCTTGGCTGGGGTCTATCTTCAGTTCTCTGATCCCATGCTGTCGGAGCAGGTCGATGTCTTTTGTATTGCGGATGAGACGCTTATGGTGGAGAAAGGGGGTCCGATACCAAGGCTGGTCCATTCCAACGATGAACATTCCCGGTTTGAGTTGGTCGATCGAGATCGTTGTTATGTGTTTCATCTATGAGGTCTAGATCTTCGAAGTGCTGAGTGCTGAGTTATCCGGAAACGTTGAGCAAACAGTTCTGAGTGAGGTCTGCCATCACCATTTTTCACTCTCAACTCAGCGCTCAGAACTAATTCTCCCGCCTCACCTGTCCCCTTTGTATCGGGGGAAATCGAGCTGAACTTAAGACAAGCGAGACGTGCGAGACTGCGGAAAAACGCGACAGGCGGAGAAGTAACGGGACAGGCACCGCCGCAGACGTTGGAGCCAGTCTCCAGGCCTTCGATGCGCCGGCGATGTCTCTCCTCAAGATTCCCCCATCGACACCGATAGAGTCCATCAGAGCCTGTTGCTGTCCGATGCACGACTCAGGGGTTCAGGCGGAGACTTAGGCTGAAGGGATGCAGGCTGAAGGGGTTCAGGCGGAGATTGAAGGCTGAAGTGCTCTGATCTCCGACCTTCAGCCTGCATCCCTTCAGCCTTCGGCCTTCAGAGTGCAGCCTGTACCCCTTCAGCCTATCTACCTGAGTAGTTGCGATGCGCAAGCGAATATCCATCGATCAGCTGAAAATCGGCATGAAGGTCGAGAAACTCGATCGTTCCTGGCTGGCTACGCCGTTTTTGCGGCATCGATTTACGATTACATCCTCAGAGCAAATCGCGCAATTGCAGGCGAGTGGTGTGCAACAGCTCGATGTCGAGGCTGACGACGCCTGCGAAGACTCCGGCTCGTTCGCCCCGCATAGGCCGGTGAAGGCTGAGACTTCTCAGCCCATAGGTCCAACCCCGGAGTGTGAACAGCCGGCAATTCCCTTTGCCGAAGAGCTGCCGGCCGCAAAACAAGCCTATAAGGCCGCAAAATTGATCATTCAACAGGCCATGGAAGACGTCCGGATGGGTCACGCCCTGGACATGGAGGCAGTCAGTGAAGTGGTCGGGAGCATGGCGGAGAGCATCTTTCGCAACCCTGACGCGCTGACTAGTCTCACACGCCTCAAAAGCTTCGACGAATACACCTTTTACCACTCCGTCAACACGTCCGCACTGGCTCTGTCGGTCGGGAGACATCTCGGGTATGAGCGGGCACCGTTGCTGCAGCTGGGAACCGGGATGCTACTGCACGATATCGGGAAAACGATGATTCCCATCGAGATTCTGAACAAGCCGGGCCGCTATGAGGCCCATGAGTTCGAAATCATGAAGCAACATGTCATGCGCGGCGCAGAAATCCTGTCGAGCACCACAGGTCTGACCGATATGTTTCTAAAACCAGCATTGGAGCACCATGAGCGCGTTGATGGGACTGGATATCCCCATCATCGATCGAAGATAGACATCAGTCAGTTCGGCCTCATCGCCGCCATTGTTGATATCTACGATGCCGTGACGAGTGACCGTTGTTATCACAAAGGGAAAACACCCCACGATACACTGCAGTTTCTTTATCAATTGGGAGCTCAGGGTCATGTGGACGGGACGCTGGTCCAGCAGTTCGTTCAGGTTGTAGGGGTCTATCCGGTCGGCTCCTGTGTCTCGCTCAATACAGGGGAGACCGCGATCGTCAAACAATTCAATCGCCATAGTCCATTGAAGCCCGTTGTTGTGTTGATCAAGGACGAAGCCGGGCGCCGGCGATCCACTCCTATCGATTTCGATCTTGCGGCACAGGATAGACGTCCGGAGCGGATGATCGCGACGATTCTTGATCCGGACACCTTGAAGATCGATCCTCAAACCTATCTTGACCGGGAGGCTGCCTGATGGAAGCAGAGCATGCCCCTGCCCATTCTTCGATTCTCGAGGTCGGGTTACCGCTTCAGCTGGTCGTCGGATCGGGGCAAGACAAAGTGAATTGTGGATCTACATTGCTGGGCTGGAAAGAGCGGACCTGGCTGATTTGCGAATGGCCGTTCCATTTCGGGCAAGCGGTTCCTTGCGAAACGGGGACCCCCTGTCTCGTCCGCTCCATGGTGGCCGGGAAGCTCGTCGCGTACCCAAGCGAAGTCTGCATGACACAGATGTCTCCGCTTCCGCTTCTCTATCTCAAGTTTCCCCGGAGAACCGAGGAAATCCATCTTCGCACGCATACGCGGGTCGCCAGCAATGAGCCGGTGTTGCTGGTGCCAGTCGATCGAAATGCCCCGACGCGTGCCCCCGCGTACCGGTCAGTTCCGATCGGCGGATTGCTGCAAGATATCAGCCTGTCAGGCTGCAGAATAGTTCTACAGAGGCCTTGCGCTGGCTTGGGGCCCGGCGCCACGGTCTATTTAGAATTCGAACTCATCGGGATCGGGCATATTGCGCATCTCGCCGGCGCGATTAAGAATGTGGCCGAACGTGACGGCGCCTTCTCACTCGGAATCGAGTTCTGTTTTACCGGCAAAGAAGCCATCGAGTACCGCGGATGGGGAGGGAGCGTTCAGAAAGCCATTGAGTATTCGGTGATGCAGCGACAAACCGATTGGGGATTCCTGACACCGGCGTCAGAACCGTGACGGAGTTGCCGAGCGCCAGGCAATTCTTGCCTGGCATGGCCTCACCCTCAGATGCATGTTCCCTAGCAAACCGCCGTCCCTCGCGCATTTACCTTTCCGGTTCGATCTCTCATCAATTGGTCTAAGCCTTGCAATAGTTCGCCGACAGTTCGAGTCGTATAGTGAACTGAAAAGAGGATCTATCGATGCATCAACGCCCAAGAAAGCTTCAGCGCCTCGTGATTATCACCGGCAGGGCTGGTTTCCTTAGCTCACCGATCAGGTCTCGTCTGCGCCTTCAAATGGGTTCTGGTCCTTTGCAACCCGTGTGACATGAGGCATGTGAAATGACGTCTGCTATTACGCAGCATTCTTCGCTCAATCCACGATGGTGCCTCGCCCAAGACACCATCGATCGACAAGACATCGACCGGTTGATCGATTGGCTGCGAACGTATCCGCGTCTGACCAAGGGAGCGGTGACCGTTGAATTTGAGCAACAGTGGGATCACTGGCTCAGCCGTTCACGATCGGTGCACTGCAACTCGGGGTCATCCGCCAACCTGCTTATGTATGACGCGCTACTGCTCTCCGGGCGGCTTCGCAATAAGAAGGTTATCGTTCCCAGCGTTGGGTGGGTCACCTCGATCGCTCCCGCGATTCAATTAGGGTTTGAGCCGATTATGTGCGAGGCGGACCCCGATACATTCGGACTCGATCTCAACCATCTCGAAGCGTTGTTGCAACGTCATGAGGCGCATACCGTCATGTTGGTCCAGGTTCTCGGCGTCCCACACAAAATGAATGAGATCATGACGCTCAAAGAACGGTATGGGTTCATCTTGCTGGAAGATGCCTGCGCGGCCATCGGCGCCACGTATCGAGGAAGGAAGGTGGGCGCCTTCGGAGACATGGCAAGTTTCTCATTCTATTTTGGCCACCAGATGTCCACCATCGAAGGGGGAATGGTCTCGACGGACGACCAGCGTTTCCACGAACTGCTCTTGATGCTCCGCAGCCACGGCTGGAGCAAAGACCTGGATAGGGCAGCGCACCAGCAGCTCGTAGAGCGTCACCACATCGACGACTTTCATTCGCCGTTTGTATTTTATGAACCGGGGTTCAATCTTCGTTCGACAGACTTGAATGCCTTCATCGGGCTGAGGCAGCTCGAAAAACTTGACTGGATGACCCGGCAGCGACAGGAGCACCATGAACAGTACGTTCAGGCCCTCGGGGGGCAATTCGTCGTTCAGCGTCCTCCTGAAGGATCCACGGTGGCCAGTATTTCCTTTGGGCTGCTGGCGAATGACGCTGCGCAACGCCGTGCCATCGTCAAGGCCCTAGGAGAACAGGGTATCGAGACGCGGATCTTTTCTGCTGGAAACCTTGGACTCCATCCCTTCTGGATCAATCGGTACGGTAAGGCCAGTTTCCCCGTCGCGGATCGCATTCATCATTGTGGATTCTTTTTGCCGAACCACGCCTCCATGAATGAAGAGGATGTGTCGTTTATTTCGAAAGTCGTACTGGGGGCCGCATGACAGGCCCGCTGCTCGTTACCGGCGGTACGGGGCTTCTTGGGTCAGCCATTCACGCGTTGCGCCCGGATGCCGTCTGTCTGTCACAGGCGGACGGAGACTTTCGAGATCGATGCTATACGGAACGGGTTTTCAATGACATTCGCCCGGGGCAAGTCCTGCATGTGGCCGCCCTCGTCGGGGGCCTGCAGGCGAATGCGGTTCGCAATATAAACTTCTTTGAAGACAATCTCCTGATCAATACGAACGTGCTCGCAGCAGCCCGTCGTTTGCGGGTGCCACGATTGGTCGCGGTATTGTCGAGTTGCGCCTTCTCGTTCTATCCGGATCGCTCCACCACTGAAGACGATCTGCATCGTGGAACTCCCTTCGATGGAAACGTAGGCTACGCGACTGCCAAACGCATGCTCGATCTGCACATTCATCTGGCGTTCAGAGAGTGTGGATGTGAATGGACAAGCCTTACGCCTGTCAGTATGTATGGTCCGCACGATAACTTCGACCTCCAGGACGGCCATGTCATCGGCTCCTTAATTCATCGCTGTTGGCTGGCTAAGCATGAGAAAACACCGCTTGTCGTGTGGGGAAGCGGAGAGGCCATCCGTCAGTTTGTATTTGTAAAGGATGTCGCGCGCATGATGGTCGCAGCGTTGATGAGCGAGCCGGCTCCTGAAACAGTCATCGTCGCTCCCGATGCAGGCGTGACGATTCGCGCGCTGGCGCAGCTGATCGCCAAAACGATGCAGTTCAACGGCCCAATTCAGTATGACTGCACGAAACCCGAAGGAGTCCGTGTGAAGCGGCTGGCCAGCCGCTCGTTCCATACTCGGTTTCAGGAATTCCAGTTTACGGCTTTGGAAGCGGGTTTGCAGGAAACGGTGGGGTGGTTCGAAGCGGCGTTGGCTCGAGGCAGGGACGCAACGTGCGCGCCTGTTTTTACGATGGCGTCAGGACGCTAAGAGGATGCGATGACAAATCACAAAGGGCGTCATGTATTGGTCACCGGCGGGGCCGGATATATCGGTTCCGTGTTGAGCAAGCAACTCCTCGATCGAGGCTATCGAGTCACCGTGTTGGACAACTTTCTGTATCGTCAAAACAGTCTGCTGGACTGTTGTGCGCACGACGACTTCCAAGTTGTTCGAGGGGACTGTCGAGATGAACGCACGATGACGGAGCTGCTTCGAGACGCAGACATTGTAATTCCTTTGGCCGCGCTCGTCGGTGCGCCGCTCTGCAATCAGGATCGGGTCGGAGCTTTGACTGTCAATCAGGAAGCCGTCCAGATGCTGTGCAAGCTGACGTCGCTGCAACAATGGCTTGTATTTCCAGTCACCAACAGTGGGTATGGAATTGGCCAGCCCGGAATTCCTTGCACCGAAGATTCTCCACTGCGGCCAATTAGTCTTTATGGAGAGACCAAGGTGAAAGCCGAGCGGGCAGTGTTGGACCGAGGCAATGCGATCACACTTCGGCTGGCCACCGTATTCGGCGCCTCACCGAGGATGCGCATGGATCTCTTGGTCAATGACTTCGTCTGGAGAGCCGTCCATGATCGGGCGGTGGTGGTGTTCGAAGGCCATTGCACGCGGAACTATATTCATATTCGTGATGTCGTCAGGGCATTCCTGCATGCCATCGAGCACTTCGAATCGATGAAAGACCGTCCGTACAACGTCGGATTGGACGACGCCAATCTCTCAAAAGTCGAGTTGTGCCTGGAAATCCAACGTCTCGTTCCGCAGTTTGTCTTTTTTGAAGCGCCCATCGGAGAGGATCCGGACAAGCGTGACTACGTCGTTTCCAACCAGCGGATGCTCGCGACTGGCTTCAAGCCGGAATGGTCATTAGCGCGAGGAATCCAAGAACTGAGTAAGTGCTACACCATCGTAAAAGCCACCGGGTACGGCAATGTGTAACATCGTTGTTTCAGGGATACAAAGGGGAGCGCCATGATCATCAGCCGTACACCGTTTCGTGTCTCGTTCTTTGGTGGGGGCACAGATTACCCTGTCTGGTTCAAAGAGCATGGCGGAGCGGTCTTGGCCACCACGATCGACAAATATTGTTACATCACATGCCGGCATCTTCCGCCGTTTTTTGATCATAAGACGCGCATTGCCTACTCGCGGATTGAACATGCCAGGGATAATGCAGAGATTGAGCATCCGGCAGTGAGAGGTGTCCTGCAGTATCTTCGCATGACGGAAGGACTCGAGATTCACCATGACGGCGACTTGCCTGCACGCACCGGTCTTGGGTCGAGCTCCTCTTTTACAGTCGGGCTTCTCCATGCGTTGTACGCGATGCAACATCGGATGCCGACCAAATCTGAACTCGCGCATGCCGCGATTCAGGTTGAGCAGAAAATATTACAGGAAGCTGTCGGTTGCCAAGATCAGGTCTTAGCCGCCCATGGAGGTTTATGCCGCCTGACATTCTCTCCCAACGGTGAGATTGGGTACACCCCGCTCATTATCAAGCCGGAGCGGCTTAAAGATTTTCAGGACCATCTCCTTTTGTATTTCACCGGCTTCTCCAGGACGGCATCTGAAATTGCTAAGGAACAGATCGAACGGACGAAACAGCGCCGGGTGGAACTCTTTGCCATGCTTCAGATGGTTCAGGAAGGTATCTCTATCCTAAGCAGCGACCGCGACCTCGCTGATTTCGGCGAACTTCTTCACGAAGCCTGGATGGTGAAACGAGGGCTGACCAGCAAGATTACCACTCCGCTGATCGACCAGATTTACGAGGCGGCACGAAACGCCGGGGCGCTCGGAGGGAAACTGCTGGGGGCAGGTGGCGGAGGATTCATGCTCATCTACGCGAAGCCGGAGCTTCACCGCACGATCAACGCCGCTTTGCCAGGATTGCTCCAAGTACCTTTTCAGTTCGAGGGATTGGGTAGTCAGATCGTGTTTTATCAACAGGAGGCGCCGATCATTCGGGATGGGTCATGGGCGGATGACAAGCAAACGACGATCATGCACAACGTGGAGCCGATCGAAAAGGTAGCATGACCACAACCCGGACTGACATGTGCGATCTACTGGTCCTCTGTGGAGGGCAGGGCACCAGGCTGCGGATGGTCGTCAACGATCGTCCGAAACCCATGGTCATGATCGACGGTCGACCGTTCATCGATTTTGTCGTCGAACCGTTTGTCCGGCAGGGCATCCGCCGCGTCATTTTGTGTACCGGCTACAAGGGGGAACATTTTGAAAACTGGTACGCGAGCAGGAATCGACCCTATGAACTGCTCTTCTCGCCTGAGGAATCTCCCTTGGGAACAGCCGGTGCGATCAGTAACGCGGCTGGACTCATTCGAAACAATCCGTTTCTGGTGGTGAACGGGGATTCACTGTGTGAGACGAATCCGGAACAACTGCTTGCCTTCCATGCGGCCAAAGGCGGGTGTGCGACGCTCACGCTTACACCAGCGAGCCGACGAACTGATGTCGGGTTTGTCACGATGAACCAGAACTCCCGTCTTTCGGCTTTTGCCGAAAAACAGCCGGGTGGAATGGAGTGTTTTCATAATGCCGGTATTTATGTCTTTGAGCGATCGATCCTTGGGCGACTTCCGGCCTCCCGGCCCTGTTCTCTTGAGACCGATCTGCTCCCGCATCTCCTGGAACAGGGCGTCTATGGATTTGCCTGCAATGCCCCGCTGTACGACATCGGCACACCGGAACGGTTGGAGCAGTTTCGGGCCTATGCAGAGTCTGGCTCAATGATGGCAACGAAGAGAGCGTCATCGTACGAATCGAGAGGCGCAGTGGACGTGTTATGAGCACAACGCGAGTTCTGGCAAGATTACCATTTTCTATCCGAGGGGAGCATCTCATCGGGCAAGAGATGTTCAAGGTTATGGATCGTGCCCAATTGCTTGAGCGGGAAGGGCACCATGTGTACCACCTGGAGTTGGGAAATCCGCGCATGCCGCCGCCGGCTGAAATTATCAATGCGACGGTGGCGGCCATCAAGGCCAAACAACTTGGATATGCTCCGATGGCGGGCATCGTGGAATTGCGCGCTGCCCTCGCCAGCCGGTATGTCCAGATGACGGGACGCCAGCTCGATGAGCGCCATGTGGTCATTAGTCCCGCGAATCTCTTGATCAGCCAATTCCTCGACCTGACCTGCAACCCCGGCGATCGCATCGGGCTGTTTACACCGGCGTTTCCCTCCTACTTGGCCGCGGCTTCGCATATCGGTCTTGAAGTCGTTAGCGTACCGCTTTCGCTAGAGAACGGGTTTCATCTGGCGGAATCACACATCAACGCGGCGATCGATGCTCGTCCTAGAGCCATCATTCTCAATTCCGCCAACAATCCCACAGGAGCCGTCTACACACGTCCCATATTGGAATTGCTGGCGCAGCGTTGCGAGGAAGAGGGGATCTGGTTGTTGAGCGACGAAACCTACGCGGAGTTGTCGTTCGGTTGGCCCTTTTTCAGCTTGGCGTCACGTGAGTCGCCCCAATTGGTGGTGCTGTCCTCCTTCTCAAAGCTGTTCTCGATTCCAGGCTATCGCATCGGCTATGCGGTGGCCCATCCGGCAGTTGCGGACAAATTGGCTCTCTCGACCTCGACGCTCATTTCGTGCTTGCCGATCTTCACGCAACTCGGCTGTCTGGCAGGGCTTTCGGTCATCGACCAGTATATTGAGCGCGTCAAGTTCCATTGCAACCGTGTCACGAGCGACTGTGCGGCACTGATAAACCGCTCCGGTATTCTTCACTGCGCCTCGCCGGAATCCGGTTTTTATCTCTTTGTCGATATCAGCGGAACCGGCGTAAATGACATGGCTTTCTGTAAACGGCTGCTTGAAGAAAGACAGACGGCGGTGACACCGGGACGGAGCTTCGGCGCCGGCTATTCCTCGTTCGTCCGTATCGCTGCTTGCGGTCAGGAGCAAGACGTTATGGAAGGCGTGCGACGCGTCATCGCGCTGGCGCACGCTATAAGGGGAATTCATGCCGCTGCCTAGCGACGTGCTGTTCGTCACACCGCCAAGCCGTGTACAGGTCTATCAAGACCTCAGCTGTCATCTCGCCGCCATTGAACCGCCTGTGTGGGCCGGCTTGATGGCAACCTTCATCCGCAACAGAGGGTACGAGGCTGCCATCCTCGATGCCGAAGCGCTGGGGCTGGACCATCAGCAGACAGCGAATGCCATCGCCGTTGCCAATCCCCGACTGGTTGTCTTCGTCATCTATGGGCAGCAACCCTCTGCATCCACGCAATGCATGCCGGCCGGGAGAAAAGTGTGCGAGTTTCTCAACGGCCTGATCGACGTTCCGACGCTAGTCATGGGAACTCATCCGTCGGCCTTGCCCAAACGGACGCTCCTTGAAGAACCTTATACCTATGTCTGTCAGGGTGAAGGGCCGGCCACGGTTCTCGGCCTTCTCAAGGTCCTGCGAAGTACGAATAGTTCGCTCAAAGAGGTTCCCGGCCTCTGGTATTTTGAACAGGGGCAGCCTGTCGCGAATTCACCGGCTCCGGTGATCGCCGTTCTCGATGAGGAATTGCCGGGCCAAGCCTGGGATCTCCTCGACATGACGCGCTATCGCGCCCATAACTGGCATTCTTTCGACAACCTGGATGCCCGCAGCCCCTATGCATCGTTGCAGACCAGCCTGGGTTGTCCCTTCAAATGTTCGTTCTGCTGTATTAATGCGCCGTTTGAAGTCCCGATGCTTCGGACTTGGAGCCCCGACAATGTGATTCGCCAGATTGACCGGCTGGTCAAGGAATACGGCGTGACCAACATTAAGATTCCCGACGAAATGTTCGTCTTAAACCGTCGCCATGTGCTCGGCATCTGCGACCGGATAATCGAGCGCGGATATCGGCTCAATATCTGGGCCTATGCGCGGGTCGATACCGTGCAGGACCAGGTCCTTGAAAAGCTAAAAGCCGCAGGCTTCAACTGGCTGGGTCTGGGTATCGAATCCGGCAGCCAGCACGTCAGGGATGGAGTCGAGAAAGGGCGGTTCGGCGAGCGTGAGATTGTTGCAACAGTCGAGCGGATCCGATCGCACGGGATTTACGTGGCGGCGAACTATATTTTTGGTTTGCCTGACGACACGATGGACAGCATGCGCTCGACGCTGGATTTAGCGATGAAATTGAATACCGAATGGGCAAACTTCTACTGTGCCATGGCCTATCCTGGGTCGCCTTTGTATGCCCTGGCAACAGAAAAGGGATGGCCGTTGCCGGACGATGTCGGAGGGCCAGGTTGGATCGGCTATTCGCAGCACGCGTACGATACTCTGCCGCTGCCGACCGATAGGTTAACGTCCGCGCAGGTGCTTGAATTCCGCGACCGGGCCTTTCAGGACTATTTTCAGAACGCAAATTACCTGACGATGCTCAACCGGACATTCGGCCCGCGTGTCGTCGAGCACGTGACAGAGATGTGCGCGCACAACGTCAGTCGACGCCACCACGATGGGGCAGTCGTGCCGGTTATTTAGCGGCGGCGCCCAAAGGAGCCTCTATGATTAAAGTTGCAGACTACATCATTAACACATTGGCCGAGCGCGGCATCGATAAGATATTCGTGGTGTACGGAGCGGCGAACGGCGATTTAATTGACGCATTCACCCGCACCGCAGCTACCGAATATATTGCGGTCATGCACGAGCAGGCCGGCGGATTTGCCGCAGAAGCCTATGCCAAAGTCAAAGGCATTCCCGGCGTGGCGATTGCCACCAGTGGGCCTGGCGGTATGAACTTGCTCACCGCGATGGGCAATTGCTTTTATGATTCGATCCCGTGTGTGTTTCTGACCGGCCAGATCAATTCCCGATTCCTGCGGCCAGATCCCTCGATACGGCAAGTCGGGTTTCAAGAAACGGATATTGTGGCTATGGCAGGGCCGGTCACGAAGTACGCCAAGATGGTTTTGAAACCGGACGATGTCAGGTATGAACTGGAAAAAGCGCTTTGGCTCTGTCAGAGCGGAAGACCGGGTCCTGTGCTGCTCGATATCCCTCTGGACGTGCAGAAAGCTCAAATCGATGTCAAACAGCTCATCGGCTTCGAGGCACCTGCCGCCGCACACTTCGACCTTACTGTCGTTGACGAGCAGATTCTGCGGCTGCTGGCCGACCTGCATGCTGCGGAGCGGCCTGTCGTGCTCATAGGCGGCGGTGTGCGCTTAGCTGATGCGCAGGAGGATGTGAGAGAGCTGGGCCGGAGGTTGAGAATTCCCTGCTTCCCGACCTGGAATGCACTGGATGTTATCTCCTCCGATTATGAATATTACGGCGGTCGTGTTGGAACCTATGGAGGCGCAGGACGCAACTTCGGCATCCAGAATAGCGATCTGTTGCTGTCGATCGGCAGCCGAATTTCCGGCCGCATCACGGGCGGCAACGTGCAGAGCTTCGCTCGCAAGGCTAAGAAGTATTTGGTGGAAATCGATCCGGCCATGATCCAGCGGAAATTTCAGCAGGTGCCGTTCGACGTCAACATCCTCTGTGACGCCAAGGTTTTCACCAGGCGGCTGCTTGCAGCGATGGATCGCAACAAAAAACAGAGCCCAGATTGGTCGGGGTGGACGGCGCGTGTCATGGAGTGGAAGCAGAAGTACGATCCTGTTCGACCGGAGTTCTTCGCGCAGCGTGAGCGTGTCCATCCCTATGCGTTCATGCGGCGGCTTTCTGAAAAGATGGGCGCGACGGATATTCTCGTCGGTGACTGTGGCGGCAACATTGTTGTCAGCAACCATGCCTTTGAAACCAAATATGGCCAGCGGAATCTGACAAACAACGGCAATTCGCCTATGGGGTTTTCTTTCGCCGGCGCCATGGGTGCCTGGTTCGCCGACCCGTCCCGCCGAGTGGTTTGCACGATCGGCGACGGCGGTTTCAATATGAACCCGCAGGAGCTTCAGACTTTCATCAACTACGGCGTCAAAGTCAAAACCTTCATCCTGAACAATCACATTTACGGTATCACCAAGGCCTATCAGGAGACGAATTTTCAAGGCCGAGCCGAAGCATGTGGACCGAAAGGCTATCGTCCGCCTGACTTCCTGAAGCTCGCGCAGGCTTATGGGGTCAAGACAGTGGCTATTACCAACCACGCCGAGATGGATGCCAAGATCGAGGACGTTCTGAAGCACGATGGGCCAGTCGTCTGCGATGTGGATATGCATGAGTATCACACCTATGAACCGAGGATCTTTGGATGGAAAACACCCATTGAGGACATGTATCCCTATCTGCCGCGCGACGAATTCCGAATGAACATGACTATTGAGCCGGTCGAGGGATGGATGAATCCCGAATATCCCGACATTGTCCGCGCTGCCCAATCACAGCCATAGGGGAAATGCATGCCATACGCTGATACCGAGTGGAACAGGGCCATTCAAACGGCAAATGAATCGGAGCATGAGTATTATCAATTTTGCCGTGAGCAGATGCGTCCGTATTTTGGCCGTATTATGTGGGCATCGCAGGGGCTGCCTCTTCGCCACGTTGTGATGCAGGAACTGGTGCGGCTGGAGACCGCCCGGCAGGGGGCAGATCCGTTTCATATTCTTGAGGTGGGATCATGGGCAGGTGGGTCGGCAATCACCTGGGCCGAAGCGCTGACCCGGTCTCATCGGGCCAATGGCCATGTGGTCTGTGTCGATCCATGGAAGCCCTACTTTGATATGGCCAAGCGTCCGGATGCGGACGTGTACCGCGAGATGTCAGAGGCTCTCGCCAAGGATACGATTTACGATCTGTTTCTCCACAACATCGCGGCTTCTGGATATACGCGTATTGTACTGCCCCTGCGGGGGCCCAGTGCGGTCATGCTGCCGGCGCTGCCGCGTAACTACTTCGATCTCGTATTCGTCGACGGTGATCATTCGTACGCGGCGGTGTTGGCTGACATCACGGTTGCCGCAGGGCTCATCAAGGACGGAGGCATCTTGTGCGGCGATGACTTGGAACTGCAGCGTTCCGAAATCGATCAGGAGTATGCAAAGACGCAGATTGAGTCGGACTATATTCGAGACCCACGGTCTGGGCAAGAATACCACCCGGGCGTGACGCTGGCGGTGGGAGAACTGTTCGGCGAGGTCTCCAATGTCGTGGGATGCTGGGCCGTTCGAAAACGCGGACCGGGATGGGAAAGACTCGATATGTCGAAGGTCGTGTGCTCGGGGGATCGAATTCCTCCGCACCTCACTCGACGGGACCCAGCAACAGACCCTGATTTTCAGCGGTGGCGTGAGCGACGACGTCAGCCGACAAGCCGCGTCGCGACGAAAGAGCCGAAGCTTATTCGGAGCACGGCAATAGCTCGCATGGCCCCTACGCCACGCGCCAACCAGCGCGTGTTGTTGATTCAACTAGATTTTCAAAGCTGGGCCACCGCCCGTCCGTGGTCCTACAGCGCGGCGTTCGGTGTTCAGGAAGGTCTCTCTGCAAACGGAGTCGAGTGCGTGACCGTCCCAGCGATTGCTGAGCATCCCTGCTCAAGTCCGGATTCCTGGGTCTACCATGCCAAAAAAGCTCTGGCGGGTCAGTGCTTTGATCAGGTGTGGGTATGGCTGGTTCACACGCCACTCGATACGGCGACGCTCGAATGGGTGGCCAGTCTGGCTCCGATTCGAGTCGGCGTGCTCATGGAGTCCCTTCGTTACGATGACCAAGACTATGCCTGGGCGCCTCAGCTCAAGTCACGGCTCGGACGACTCGATGCACAGCTCCCATACCTCACGCATGTACTCGCTCCGGACGAACGAGACGCGGCAGATTTGAGCGCACGATCTTCGGTCAAGGTACTCTGGTGGCCGCCGATGGTGCCGGAACGTTATATCATCGCTCCTCCGGGTGAGCCCTCTCAACGACAGGCCGTCTTTCATGGCACACCGTATGGGCGGCGACAGAGCTGGGTGAATCATGCCGCCTTGCAGCAGAGAGTTACCTTCGCCAAACCGGCTCATCCACCCACCAGAAATCAAATCCTCTTCGATCACGTGCAGCAGACTGCCGTACAATACCTCCGCGAAGGCAGGCCGGTCGCTGCGGTGGATATAGCCGACTATGTGCGAACATTGAAGAATGTTCGACTGGGAGAGTTCAACGAATGGATGGCGCAACTCCCTCAGTGGCTGGCGATCGTCAATTTTCCAAGCTTGGCCAAGTTCTATGGCGGACGAGTTTTCGAAAGCATGGCGGCGGGTCGCCCCGTGATTTCGTGGTGCATTCCGGATCGCCCCAACAATCTCGGTCTGTTCCAGGAGGGGCGTGAGATCCTTTTGTTCGATCCTGACGATCCCGGCAAATTGGTTCGGGAGATCGATCGGATTCTTCAGGATCGGTCTTTTGCCGATTCCGTGGCGCGGAATGCGCAGGACACACTGCGGCGTTTCCACACGTCGGAGCGCCGGCTTCAACAGACGCTCCAATGGTTGGAGTGCGGGACCGTCCCGGACTATGGGCTCACAGGCTCACGCTTCTTGCCGGAGATCGCTCAGCTTGTGCCGAACGAAGTCGCCACTGTGCCAACGGGGATGCCATTACCATGCGCTTCGGAAGAGTGCGGGGTGAACAAGCTTCCGATCGATTCTGCGGCATCGATAGCTCGACCGACCGCTCGCAGGCTCTCGCAGATTGTGAACGATTCGAACAAGGTGTCCGATTCTTTCTATGTCGATCTGTTTGTGAACAAGCCAGGGTGGTCGACGCCCGAGCCGAATGCCGACGAGGCGGCTCGTTGGAGCAAGATCGCCTCCTTCCTCGAAACCATCATCAGGGAGTCGCGCACGCAGGGTTCTGCGCGAACGTTGCGCATCTTGGACGTGGGCTGCGGCAGGGGATGGTTGACGAATCTCGCGACTGCCTACGGAATCTGTGAAGGGGTGGAACCGGTGGCCGGCGTCGTGGATTACGCGCGACGCCTCTTCCCTCATATTCCGTTTGAGGTCGGGACACCGGAATCCGTGCTGGCGAGAGCCGATTTTGAGCCGTTCGATATCGTGCTGTGCTCGGAAGTGATCGAGCACGTCCCGCATCCCCAAAAGGCGGAGTTCGTCAATCAGCTGTCGCGTCTGCTGACGGCGAACGGGTATCTCGTCCTGACGACTCCTCGAGCAGAGATGTGGGAGCAATGGAGCCGGATCGCTCCTCCCAATCAGCCGGTAGAGGATTGGGTCACCGAACAACAACTTAGGGAGCTCTTTGACGCCAGCGGTTTCCACGAACTCGGCGTTGAACGGATACAGATCGAGGTTCCTTCGCTGCGCTATATTCCTGCGGCCACCCCGGTCGATCTTCGCACCATGTCGCTCATGCCGATTTATCAGGTCTGGGCATGCCGACGGGTTGATCCAGCGCACCATGCCATTCCAAAGTCGTTTACCCGCAAGCCGATGGTCTCCGTTGTCGTCCCTACCTACAACAGACCGGATCGGCTTCGAGACGCTCTGAAGAGCATTCTCACCCAGACCTATCAGGATTTTGAAATTATCATCATCAACGACGGCGGCACGGATGCCGAATCCGTTGTCTCCGTCGTCAATGATGGACGGATTACCTATATTAAGCATGATCGGAATAAAGGGCTGGCTGCGTCCCGCAACACTGGACTCCGTGCGGCCAAGGGGAAATATATCGCATACCTCGACGACGACGACCGTTACTTGCCCGACCATTTGGAAACGCTGGTCAACTTCCTCGAACACAACGAGTATAAAGTTGCCTATACCGACGCCTGGCGTGTCCATGAGCAGGTAGAAAATGGACACAATATCGAGATAGGACGAGATCTGCTCTATTCGCACGAGTTCAACTTGGCGAACCTATTGGTCTCGAACTATTTCCCCGTTCTCTGCGTCATGCACGAACGATGCTGTATTGACGAAGTGGGACCTTTCGACGAGGCGCTGTTTGCCCATGAGGATTGGGACCTATGGATTCGCATGGCGACCAGGTACCCGTTCAGGCACCTGAAGCGAACCACCGGTGAATTTACCTGGCGGACCGACGGATCCTCCATGACGAGTGCCACACGAGAAACGTATTGGCGCACCATGGAAATCATCTACAGAAAATATCGGCCATACGCAGAGCGAGTTGTAGGGGTGCTGGAGGCGCAGCAGCAAGCGCTGGAGAAAATGCGTGTCTCCATCCAGCCGCGAGTTTTCGATTGTTCCATCATCATTCCGGTGTGGAACAAACGGGAGCTGACAGAGCAATGTTTGACAGAACTGGCTAAGGTCACGTCCGGTGTCACCTACGAAGTCGTCGTAGTGGACAATCATTCAACCGATGATACTGCCTCTTTCCTCAGTCAGCTGAGCGGCGATATCCGGATCATTCGAAACAACGAGAACCTCGGTTTCTCCAAAGCCTGCAACCAGGGGGCTCAGGCGGCACGGGGGCGCTTCCTTGTCTTTTTGAACAACGATACGATTCCGCTGGAAAATTGGCTGACGGCGATGGTTGCCGAAGTTGTTTCTCACCCGGAAGTTGGGATTGTGGGCAGCAAACTGCTCTACGAAAACGATACGGTTCAACATGCAGGAGTCGTCTTCTCGCGGTGCGGACTCATGCCATACCATCTCTATCGCCGCTTCCATCGTGACCATCCGGCTGTCAACCAGCGTCGAACATTCCAATCCGTCACGGCAGCCTGCATGTTGATCAGGAGAGAGAGCTTTGAGGCGGTAGGAGGATTCGATGAAGGGTTTCAGAACGGGTTCGAAGATGTCGACCTCTGTTTGAAGGTTTGCGATAAGGGTTGGAAGATCGTTTATCAACCGTTGAGCATGCTCTATCATCTCGAAAGTCAAACACCAGGACGTAAAACTCACGAACAGGCCAACGCGCTTCGTTTCCTCATGCGGTGGGGCCAGCGGTGGTGGTTAGCAGACGAAGATCTCTACTATTTCGCGGATGGTTACGTGCCTATCTACACAAAGGATGAAGACAAGGAGATGTTGGATCTCCGTCCGTTTCGTCTCGATGGCGAGAAAGCGTCATGGAAGCTAGTGGCTGACACGGAACGCGCAGCTCTTCGTCAAGATACATCTCTGGTTGAATCTCTGCTGGCCAGATGGGGCGAATGGCCTTCCGTCTCAGATGTCCTTATCTGGGCCGCCTGGCTCTGTACCAAAACAGGCCATTCGTCATTGAGTCGACACTACTGTCAGAAACTGATGCAAGATCATGACGACCCGACAGCCAGAAGGACTCTGACACGGATGGCGTTAGAAGAGGGGAATCTGGCGGAAGCAGATTCCCTTCTGGGAGTGTTGCTGAAGCGCTATCCAGAGGATGGCGAGGGCTGGGTCTTGCGCGGCATCTTCAATATGCAGAAGGCGGAGTATGCCGAAGCGGAACAGGCGTTCCTGAGCGCTCTGACTCATCAGGGAGATAGACGAAAATCCATGATGGGGTTGGGAATGGCGCGAGTGGGCCTCAACGCATCTGATCAGGCATGGGACAATTTCTGTAGCGTATTGAACGAATACCCGGACGATGCCGAGGCGATTCATTGGCTTTTGCGAGCCGGAACCGTACGAGGCTCATGGGTAGAACTGAGCAAGAGACTCCAAGATTTTATCTTGAGAAATCCGGCTGCATTGTCCGTTCGATATGCCTTGGCAGGTGTGCTCTTACGAAGTGGACAAACCGGTGCTGCGCAACAGGAGTATCGGACACTCTGTAGCCTAGACCCTTCCTATGAGGGTCTAGAGGAATTGGCGCGTGCCTTGTCAATGCAGGATACGTTGGCTGAAGTTGTTCCACAGTCTTGAAAACCTATGGCACCACGTTCCCTCATGATCCAACTTGCAAGACTGGGCGATCTGGTCCAGAGCTTGCCGGTCATCGCCTCACTCAGGGCGCGCGATCCGCACCGGCCCCTCGATCTGCTCTGTCCCGCGCCGTTGGCGGACATCGCCCGGCTCTTTCCGGACGTGGGGCGCGTCGTACAGTGGAACGGGACACAATGGCGCGCGTGGGCCGAGTCCTTTGTCGGAGAGTTCCAGCCCTTATGGTTGCGCGATGTCGAGCAGTATCTCGCTGTGTTGACGACCGAGCCTTACAAGATGGCCTACGTGTTGAACCATCACCCACGGGCAATTCTGGCCGGCGCTCTGTTGGCAGCAGAGGTTCAGGGACCCAACCTGCGAGGGCCGTTGCATGAGGAACTGTCACCCTGGGCTGCCTATTTGCGCCAGATCGCTCAGACTCGGGGCTCCAACCGGGTGCATCTCTCCGATACCTTCTGTGGACTGTGCGGAGTGACTCCTCCGCCCAGTCCGCCCATCCTGCGGCTTCCCTCGATCGATCTTTCCGGCGATCTGGCTGAGGTCGGTCTATCGGCAGGACAATGGATTGCAGTGGTTGTCGGGGCCGGCGACGTGGATCGATCGGTTCCCCAATCGGTCTGGATCGAATGGATTTCAACAATGCTTGCGCAGGATTCACCCTGTTCGGTCGTTCTGATCGGTTCCGAACGTGACCAGACCACCGCCCTTGCGATTCAGGATGGGCTCTCGACGATGAATGCAGGACGTGTGTGGGATGCCACCGGTCGCACGACTCTTCCGCAACTTGCCAGTATTTTGCAACGATGCCACTGGGCCGTCGGGGCCGACACTGGCCCGCTGCATCTGGCCGCTTCTGTCGGCGCCCGCGCGATGGGGTTGTATTTCTCACGGGCGCGAGTACATGAAACCGGACCCTATGGACAGGGCCACTGGGTCTGGCAAGCGGATCGAGCCCTGCCGGAGACCTGGCCCATCCAAGCCAGTGTGAATATCATTCGAGAACCGGAGGCAGCATCGCAACAGGAACCGGTTGCAGGGTGGTCCTTGTGGCAGTCTCACCACGACGAGTGGGGCGCCATCTTCCGGCCGGCGGACGGCACAGATCTGCAAGAAGATCCGCGATCCGGGGTGTGGCATCGATTAACAGAACAGCAATTGTCTCTGCAGGGTGCGCAATGAATTCTTTTGAAATCAACACCAGCCGGCTGGCACAGCATGACCAAGCTCTGGCAGCGGCAATTAGGCAGAGTGGGGGAGGCGCGCTCGAGATCCTGCCGGCGCGCACCGGTATGACGTCGGCGCGTGCGAATGGACGGTGGGTCCACAGCGCCTACGATCCCATGAAAGAAGCGCAGGCCTGGGCCGATGGCCAGACCCATCAGGAGGGAGAGACGATCGTTGTCTTCGGCGTAGGGTTGCTCTACCACGTCGAGGCCTTGTGCGCACGTCTGCCTCGGACTACAGCGGTCGTTATCGTTGTTCCCGATCTCAGGGTCTTAGCCGATGCGGCAGCGGCTCGTACCTGGGGCGACTGCATCGATCGGGTGTCTTGGGCTTGGGGCGCGACAGAGGCGATCAGCGACCACATCGCCTCTGTCGGCCATCCACTACGACTGGTCATCTATGCCCCGGCTGCATCGTTACATGCGGACAGCCATCGCGCGATTGAAACTGCCTTGCAGAGAAAGACTGCAGCCCAAGCCGGTGGACAGCTGCGCATTGCCGTTGTGGGGCCGATCTATGGGGGCTCGCTGCCCATTACTCGTTATGCGGTCAGCGCGCTTGAATCGCTTGGCCATCACGTACGCTGGCTCGACCATAGTGTCCATGCCACGAGCTATCACCAGCTGGAACTGCTTAAGAACTCGCAACATCGGCTGGCCTTGCAGAGTAAGTATGCGGAGATGCTGAGCCGGGTTACGATGGCTCAGCTGGCAGAAGATCCTCCCGATCTGGTGCTGTCGCTGGCACAGGCGCCATTAATTCTTCCGGCGCTGGAGCATCTCCGTCGCAAAAAATTTCTGACAGCGATGTGGTTCGTCGAGAATTATCGGCATCTGACTTATTGGCAACAGTTGGCGGCGGGCTACGATTTTTGGTTTGTCATTCAGCAAGAGCCTTGCATCGCAGCGCTCAAACGGGCCGGCGCGAAGGACGTGCGCTACCTTCCCATGGCGGCCGATCCATCCCTGCACCGCCCCTTAGAATTGACCGAGGAAGAGCGAGAAGAATATAGGTCTGATGTCTCGTTCGTCGGCGCGGGCTATGCGAATCGCCGCGAGATATTTCCAAAACTTGTCGGGCAAGACTGGACATTCAAACTCTGGGGGGACGAATGGGATGGAGCGACCGGTCTGACCTCCGTGCTTCAACGCAACGGCGCTCGGGTCGATACCGACACGTGCCTGAAAGTATTTAACGCGAGCGATGTGAACCTCAACCTGCATTCTTGGGCCGGGACTGGATTCGATCCTGAGGGGGATTTTGTGAATCCCCGCACCTTCGAACTGGCCGCTTGCGGCGCCTTTCAGCTTGCCGATCGCCGATCGCTGATGCCGGATCTTTTTGCCGAGAATGAAATTGTCACCCTGTCGTCACCAGATGCGCTTCCGGCTGAAATCTCCCGTTGGCTTCGTGAACCGGAACAGCGCATGGCCATGGCAGCGCAAGCCCGTCAGCGCGTGCTTGCCGAACATACCTACCGACACCGTATGCAGGATTTGCTATCCCGAATTGGCGTCGTCAGCCCGGATCGTATCGGGTCGATTCTACGGGGTGATCGCCAGGCAGAGATGCTGGCCTTAGCTGCAGATGGGCCATTTCCATCTATAGCGGCCACGTTGCGAACGTTTCCCTCTACCCAACGGGTGGGGTTGAAGCAGCTGGCGGCGCAGATCCGTTCACGTGGTCCTATGGGAACCCTGTCACGGGAAGATCTCATGGTGCTCATGTTGGATGAATACCGGTCAGAGACGAAAGATTTGGTCTGACGGTGAAGGTAGATAGGCTGAAGGGGTACGGGGTCTAGGCTGAAGGGATTCAGGCTGAAGGCCGAAGGTCAGAGACCGAAGATCCGAACACTTCAGCCTGAACCCCTTCAGCCTATCGACCTGAGCAGTTCCGACTCGCTATGACGAAACAAGTGCTGATCATCAACGTGACTCGCATGGGGGATCTGATTCAGACAGGCCCCCTGTTGTCCCGCTTGCGCGAGGAATGGCCTGACGCCGCAATCGATCTGGTGGTCGATCGAAGTTTCGTGTCGACCGCGTTACTCCTTACAGGAGTCAGGCACATCGTCAGTTACGACTTTGCTCGATTGCTCGACGAATGCCGCACGCAATCCAAGAGCCTTGTGACCCTCATGAACGAGATGACCGCTTGGGCTGCGCCGCTGCGAGATGCAGGGTACGATCGCATCGTCAATCTGACCTTCAATCGCCAGACCGGCTTACTCGCCTCCTACATCGGCGCGCCGGACTTGCGGGGGATTACAGCGGGACCGGACGGAGGTCCCATCGTGCAGAATCCCTGGCTGTCCTACTTCACGGATCTGCATCGGCATCGGCGTTTCAACCGGTTCAACCTCGTGGACCTCTATGCCATGGGTGGGAGCGGTCCCGGCGCGTTTTCGCCGTTGTCGCTCACGGTGCCGGACGATGGAAGAGCCTGGGCAGAGGGGTTTCTCCGGTCTCCTGGCCGGACCGTCCAGCATTGGATCGCCGTACAGGTCGGAGCCAGCGATGTCATGAAAGCCTGGAGGCCGGAGTATTTTGGGCGAACCATGGCACGGCTGAGCCGTTATCCTGGTATGGGGTTTGTCTTGATCGGCACGGCCGCCGAGGCGGAAGCCATCGAACTGGCCAAGGAGACCTACCGAGCCAACGGTGGATCGGCGCCGATTCTCGATGCAAGCGGCAGGACGACACTCAATCAGCTTGTCGGCCTGCTCTCGCTCACCCAACTACTCCTCACAAACGACACAGGGCCGATGCATCTCGCGGTCGGCGTAGGAACCTCGGTCATCGATCTGTCGGTCGGCCATGTCGATCACCATGAGACGGGCCCCTATGGGCCAGGCCATTGGGCGATTCAGCCGGATCTTGGTTGTTCGCCCTGCGGATTCGACCAGATCTGTGCCCACCATGCATGCAAAGACCGGGTCATTCCCGAGGAGATTGCGCAGCTGTGTCTTCATGCCATAGGGCAGGCTCCGTTTCCCTCCTGGAGCGCGGGCGTACGGGTCTATCAATCCAGCGCCGATGCCGATGGACTTGGCTCCTTTATCTTGCGCGCCGGACATGTCGATGCAGGCACTGCATGGTATGGCGACTTTTGGAGGAGATTTTGGTACGAGGAATTCACCGGCAAGCCCAGTCATTTGGCTCCGATCTCCGAGCCGGCGCCGGACCTGGACCAGTCGTTGGCTTGGATGAATGAGGCGGTTCAGCCCTTGCGTCAGGTGGAACAGCGAGCACGGCACATCGCCGAACTCACGAGGCGTCACCCGCTTCCGGTCGCAATGCTACAACGGGAACAGACGCGACTCCGTCAAGAGCGCGAGTTGCTGCTGCCTCGGATGATGGCCTATCCGGTGACTGGACCTTCTACCGTTGCCATGATCCGAGACATCCATAATGACGATGTTTCCGGTCTGACGATGCTTGCCGAACGGCACGTGAAGGCCTATCAATGCTGGGAGCAGCGGATTGCACGGGCCAGAAAGCTGTTGTCATCCGGCCTAACGCAGATCGAAACAAGCCGGCGCCAGTTGCCGATGAGGCGGAGTGCCGCAGCAGGATAAGCAGGCTGAAGGGCTCGGATTTTTGCACTCCGACCCTCAGCCTTCGGACTATGTTTCGCGCGTTGTATATTTCACAAGGAGTTGAATTATGCGTATCACACTCGATCAAGATCAGTGGGACGTCAGTGCGGATCAATCGGTCAGCGAGGTGCTGACGGAGGTCAGCGATCGCGCACATGCGCGGCAGCGGCTGGTCACGTCGCTGAAGCTCGGGGGCCGCCAGATTACGGACCGCGACCTCCAGCCTATACTGTTGGATAAGCGCATCGAAGAGGTTGGACCGATCGACGCCTGCTCGCAGAATATTCCGGAGATCATGACGAATGCCGCGCCGGCCATCGCCAAGTTCGCCGCGACGTTGAAAGCTGAAGCGCAGGGATTTCTCACGCCGCTGCGTCTGACCGGTATCATTCCTTCAGCATTAGACCGATGGTTCGGACAGTTGGCCGATTATGTGGAACTGCTTCAGGCAATTGAGCCCGGCAGTCAGGCTAGAGGCGGTCTGCCGGCCCTTTCTTCCTGGATTCAGGAGCTTTTGGACGCCCGGTCTATTCAAGATCCTGTTCGTATGGCGGATATTCTAGAATTCGAGATTCTCCCGCAGTTGGCATTGAGCCCGCAGCACTCATGAGCGCATTTTCTGTCGAATGTGAAATGTGGAATTTTGAATGAGGAATGTACGGAAATCATCAGATGCTTTCGCACAGCCTGTTGCTGTCGATTCCGTCAATTCAACATTCATCATTTGTCATTCATCATTTCCTAAGCCTCCTTGTCCAATACTGCCGATTGTTGACCACTATGACCTTTCTCTGCCCAATGCCTCATGCTGGCTCAAGTGTGGAGCGGCTGGGGCCGATAAGGGATGCACGACCTGGGAACCTTGCCGGTATGCATGCTATCGGCGGAGTCGCAGGTTACAACAATCCTGGCACGGATGCCGGGAAGCGCGAGTGGTTGATTCATTCGGTTTTCAAGGAGGAACAGGTCCATGCCATTAATAGTCAATAACAATCCGGCTTCGATTGCAGCTCAGCGCAATTTGACCGTTAACACGAATTCGCTGCAGCGGTCGGTTGAGCGGCTGTCTTCAGGCCTTCGAATCACTCGCGCAGCGGACGATGCCGCAGGACTCGGCGTGTCCGAAACCTTGCGCGCGCAGATTCGCAGTATCAATCAGGCGACGCGTAATGCGAATGATGGCATCAGTTTGACGCAGGTCGCCGACGGCGCCGCGGCCACCATCGGCAACTTGCTCTCCCGCCTTCGTGAGCTGTCTTCGCAGTCCGCCAGCGGTACTGTCGGAGCCACGGAGCGGTCCTACTTGGATCAAGAGTTCATCTCGCTCCGGTCTGAAATCGACCGGATCGCCACTGTGACCGAGTTCAACGGCCAGGCGCTGTTGAGTGGATCCACCAACTCATTCGAGGTTTTCATCGGCTTCAAGAGCGGTTCGGGCAACTCGCTCACAGCCGATCTGAACGATTTGGATATCGCGAACATCGGCTTGGCCTCTGTGAACATCTCGACGTCGGCCAATGCTCAGAGCGCGTTGAGCAATATCGACAGCGCGATCAGTTCGATCGCCACCGCCCGAGCGGAATACGGTTCGATTCAAAACCGTTTCGAGGCGGCGATTTCGAATCTCCAAATCACGAGCGAGAGTTTCGTGGCTGCTGAATCTCGGATCCGCGACGCAGACATCGCGTTCGAGACGTCACAATTCACGAAGAATCAGGTGCTCGTACAATCGGGTATCGCAGTGTTGGCACAAGCTAACGCGCTTCCGCAACAGGCCCTTGCGTTGCTGCGGTAGACCGATACCTCGTTCCTCAGGAGTCATCGCCCAGCCGTCGCCTTGGCGGCTGGGCCTCCGGAGGAGGATGAGGAAGCGGCATTGGGAATGGTGAATGATAAATGTTGAATGTTGAATTGTCTGAAGCTGACTCGATCTGATGAGCTCCGGACATTCATCATTCACCATTTAACATTCGACAGATCAACCGACGACGTTTCACGCGTAGAAGCAGCGGATCGGACGACGTATTAGGCAGTCATGAATAGTCCGGCTAGGGAGGCATCTATGGTCCAAAACATTCGACCGCCTCAAAGTGCCTATTCCCGCGATCTCCAGCCCGAGACTGCCGCGAAGCCGGCTCACGGAGGCGGCAGCAGGGTGGAACCAGAACTCAGGACACCTATTCCAACATCGCCGCCGACAAAGGAGGATGTGGAGCAGGCTGCAGCTCGAATCAAGGAAGCGCTTCGTGGAAGCACATCCCACCTGGAAATTGAAATCGATCATGATTTGCACAAGGCGGTGGTCAAGGTTTTCAATGGGGAATCCGGAGAGATCATTCGCCAGATTCCAGCGCAGGAATTGCTCGATCTCGCCAAGCATCTCGATTCATCCAAAGGTCTCTTGGTTCGGGAACGGGCGTAATAGAGGAACGCTGTAGCTATGGCAACCATTTCATTCGGAGGGTTGGGAAACGGAATAGACTTCGGCCAGGTTGTCGACCAACTGGTCAAAGTCCAACGGCTTCCCATCGATCAACTCAATCAGAAGAAAACGACGGCACAGTCGAAATTGACGGACTACGCATTGCTGGGGGGGAAGCTTCTGGCCTTGCAATCGGCCGGCGATGCCCTCAGGCTGCCGACCGCCTTCGATCGATCAAGCACGACCGTGTCGGACCAGACGGCCTTAACCGCCTCGGCATCATCGACCTCGACGCCAGGATCCTATCTCGTTCGGGTCACGCAATTGGCCCAGTCCCATCAGATTACCAACAAGGGAGCCACAGCCGTTGCGAGCGCCACAACCGATATTGTCAGTGGCGCGTCTGCCACGTTTACCTTCCGCGCAGGAGCAGGAACCGACCAAACCGTGACGTTAAGCGATACCGCCACGCTCGAAAACTTGCAGACCAGCATCAACGACCTAGGTGCTGGGGTAACAGCATCGATTGTGAACGCCGGTAGTGAAGTCACGCCGGCCTATCGCTTGATTCTCACGGCCACTGCGTCAGGGGCGAGCAATGGAGTGACGATCGTGGCAGACGGAACGACATTGGATTTTTCCAACGGCGGCGGCACCGGAGGTGTCGATACCTTGCAGGCTGCACAGGATGCCATCGCCGTGGTCGGCGACCCGACGTTGAACCCCGTCACCCTTCAGCGCAGCAGCAATATCCTCACAGATGCGATCCCAGGCGTCACGATCTCGCTCCTCAAGACAACCGGAACGGGCACCGTCTCCGTCAATGTCACGCGCGACAACGGAGCGGTAAAAGAGAACATCAAGAAGTTTGCCTCGGTCTATAACGACATCGTGAAGTTTGTGAACGAACGCACCACATACGACGTCGCCACGAAAAAGGGAGCGCTCTTCTTCACCGAACCTACGGCAAAAGGGTTCCTGTCACAACTTAGGCAGGCCCTTTCCGCTCCTGTGAGCGGGTTGACCTCCTATTCTTCTGTGGGGGAAATCGGGTTTAAGACAGAGCGAGACGGCACGATCACCGTGGACGACGCCAAACTGGACAGCGTGCTCAGCAGCAATTACAACGCAGTCAAATCCCTGTTCATCAATCAGGCCACTGTGACCGGTGTCGCCCAACGAGTCAATGCGGCCATCGATACGATCGATGATATCGGCACAGGCTCGCTCACGGTTCGCAAGAGCGCCTTGACCAAGCAGCTCAGCAACCTGACGGCAGAAATCGGGAGGAAGGAAGATGCCCTTTCAGCCTATGAAGAGGCGCTCAAGAGGCAGTATGCATCGCTCGATAGTCTTCTGAGCCGGCTGAAGGGTCAGACCACCTTCTTGCAATCACAGCAATCACAATAATCACAGGAGTCAGGATGATGAATGCCTTTTCCAGCACAGCCGCCGCTTCACGGTACCGTCAAACGGAGGTGCTGACGACATCGAGCGTTCAACTTATCGTTCTGCTGTACGATTCTGCCATTCAATCGATCGAACTTGCGAATGACGGGATCGCTCGGCGGCATCAGTCCGATAAGGCCAGGTTCCTTGGGCGAGCGGTCGGAATTGTCGGTGAATTGTCCAGTGTCCTCGATTTCGAACGAGGCGGTGAGGTGGCCAAGTCGTTATACCGGCTCTATGAGTACATGCTCTCAGAGCTCACGCAGGCCAATCTGCGCAACGATGTAAGCCGTCTCGATGGTCCACTACGATGTTTGAAGGAAATGCGCGGGGCCTGGCACACGTTGGCTCAGCAACAGGCCCAACAGGCATTGGGAATGGTGAATGGTAAATGAGGAATGGTCGGCCCCATGGTGAATAGTAAATGGTGGATGGTCAATGGTGAGTTGATGGAGTCGGCAGTCACTGGAGGAGAGAGAGTCGAATGAATTCCGAACATTCACCATCTACCATTCACCATGTACCATTCGACAGTTCAACTGCCTGGGAGCAGAATTTGCGCGCCTTGTCGATGGAGGCAAGCCAGGCAGCGGAGTTGGGCCGGTGGGATGTGGTTGAGCAATGCTACCGGCTGCGCGGAGAACACCTCCTCGACCATCCGATACCTCCGACTCTTGCTACGGATCTGACCGTACTCGATCAAGAGGTCGAAACCAGAATTGCGAATGCTCGCCTAGCCGTCCAATCGCAGCTGAAGGAGGCAGCGAGGATCCGCCAGAACATGCAAGGGTTACGGTCCTGGCAAGGCCTGCGTGAAACAGGGCACCCGCGCATGGATCAACTGGCATGACGCTCATTCGTCGCTTTTGTTTGCATGGTTCATCTGGTTTGTTTTATTTATTTGGCTCGTATCCTTTAATCAATGAACCAGACAGACCAGACAAACCAATCAACGGCCTTCTTAGGCAATGAGTCCAACGATGCTGCCGCTATCGACTAACACCTCAAAAAGCTTGTCGGATGAGCGGCGTGAATGGATTCGGATCGATGATCGCGTACTGTTCGAGTACCGGCTGCTGGGCGACCAGGCGGAGGAACCTGCACCGAGCTTCCTGCCGGTGAGCAGCGAAGCCATCGCGGCTGCCATCTCGAAACCGACGGCCGACTTGTTGCTCCGTAGCGGCGAGCAGCTTGCGGAATCGCCGCTTCTTCCCTGGATCATGAAAGTGGACTGGTTGCTGGAAACTATCGTAAAACAGCTTGCGAAGATGCAGCCGGAGGGAATCGCGATGGCGCAAGTTGCCGATGTGACTCTGAGCGGAGGTGGGATTGGGTTTGTATCGCGCAGGAATTTTTCAGTCGACGCCATGTTGAGCGTGAAGATCGTTCTCCCGCCCTTTATGCCGATTTACGCGACAGCCCGTGTGATTCGGTCGGTCCAGGCAAACGACGGTATAAACTATCACATTGCAACGGAGTTTATCGAGCTCAGCCCAGATAATCAGGATCATCTGATTCGGCACATCATTCATACACAGGCTGAGCGGTTGCGCGGTCGGCGCGATCAAGCGGGTGGGCGTTGATCTTCGCAGGCCTGGGAAGCCATACGGGTGAGCAGTCTGTCGGCAATGGCTGCGAGCGCTACGCCGGCAGGAGAGGCGGGCTCGCGATCGACCACCGGCAGATAGCCTCGCACGGCCCGTTCCATCGCGGGATCGTCGGGAATCTCTCCAAGCAGCGTGAGATGTCCACCGATATATTCGGTTAGCAGTTTCTTGAGCGCCGCGACGTTCACGTGGGCGCGTCCGGATAGCCGGTTGAGTATGAGCGCCGGGTGAAACGTTTGGAGCGTAGTTTCGGCAATGATTCGTCCGGCCTTGTCGGTTTGACCTGCCACTTCGAGCACCTCTTCCACACTGCAAAAGTCCCGGTCCGACAGAGCGTCGGCCATGGCGTCTCTGGCGAGAAACGAGGATAACACGCGGCGGATCGCGCTCAATTTGATGAAGCGGTAGAGATCCAACACGGAAGTGGGGTCGGGTGTGGCGACAGTCACATGATGGTCCGCCATCAGGAAAAAATCCAGCGCGTGATAGCTTGTCCCGGCGCCAATATCCACGATGACAACGTCGGTCTGAAGTTCCCTTAGATGGCGAATGAGCCGTTTCTTTTTTGCGTAGGGCATGTTCGCCGTCGCCAGTGTGTCCCCTGTGCCGGGGATCAGCGTCAGGCCGGGATGGATGGGCAGGGTTTGCGCGATGTCTCCGAGGCGCTCGACCCGGCGAGTCAGGAAGTCAGTCAGAGTGAGCGGAGGATTCATCAGTCCGAACAAGATATGGATATCGGCTCCGCCGATATCCAGGTCGGCCAAGGTCACACGCTGCCCCTTCTTTGCCAGTAGCAGGGCAAGGTTGGCGGCGATCACACTCTTTCCGACCCCTCCCTTACCCGAGGCGATAGAGATGATGGTAGCCATTGAGATAGTTTCCTGTTGGTTCGTGGCGGTTGGTACTCTTTCTTCGGATGATCCATTGAAAAACATGAGCGGCATCGGTCTCGTCGGTCAGCAGCGGCGCAGGATGAGTCATTATTTCCCGAAATGAACTGCATTGGTTACTCAAGTTTCGCAATCACGGCGCCGATATTCCATTCACGATGAATAATCTGGTTTCTACATCAACGATGATTCAAGCGAACGAAGTTCCATCAACGGACGGCGAGATATTGACGGTTATGGACGTGGCCAATTTTCTTCGGGTGCCCAAGTCGACCGTGTATAAGCTAGCCCGGGTCGGAGAATTGCCGGCTTCCAAGATCGGGAAGCATTGGCGATTCCTCCGTCGTGATATCCACGAATGGATGCACAGTCGCTCCCATCAGGGATGACGATCCGATCTCTTTGTGAGATGGCCGCCTGTTTGGGAGCACCGGCGAGGTGCGCCGTCGATGAGTGAAGCGCGAAGCGTCTGAGGTTGGAGGCAGGAGGTTAGAAGTAGGATGTCCGGGGCCAAAACTTCCGGCATCGAACCTCAAACCTCAGACTTTTAACTCATCGACGGACGACGCTTCACGTATTCAGAGAATTACAAGGAGGTTCAGCCCATGCCCGCCGATCCGAATATGAAGATCCTTGTGGTGGACGACATGTCGACCATGCGGAGGATCGTCAAGAATATCATGAAGCAGCTTGGGTTTTCGAATGTTGAGGAGGCGGAGAACGGCCAGGATGCGCTGGACAAACTCAGGGCAGATTCGTTTGGATTTGTCATCTCCGATTGGAACATGCCGGTCATGACCGGCATTGAGCTGTTGCGGGCCATTCGCGCCGATGAAAAGTTGAAGGCCATACCTGTTTTGATGGTGACAGCGGAGGCTCAGAAGGAAAATCTAATCGAAGCAATTCAAGCAGGTGTGAGCAACTATATTGTAAAGCCGTTCAGCGCTGAAGTCATACAGGAAAAAATGAACAAGATTTTCAAATAGCCGCCACTGTAGCCGTGAAAGGTAAAAGGTGAAACGTGAAAAGTAGGATTGCCGAGCACCCTTCATCCGAAACATTTCACTTTTCACCTTTCACGATTCTTGAGATAGGGAGGCGACCGTGCTGAATGGCAATGTCAAACTGTATGACGAACTCGGTGAGTTGGCACGATATCTCGAATCGGCCATGCGGAAGATGTCCGAGGTCGGCGCTCCGATGGTGGCCGACAGCGCGCAGCTGCCTCAAGCGACGGCCCATCTGCTCGATCTGAATAAGATGACGGAAGAGGGCACGATGGAGGTCATGCGCTTGACCGAGATCATCCAGGATAATCGCGCCAGGGCCGCCAAGGAACTGGCAGCGGTGATTTCAACATTGGAAGCGGTCGATTGCGCGAGACTTGCGGATCGTCTGGGGAAGACGGCTCATGAGCTGGCGCAGGACGACCGGCATTTGATGGATATTATGACGGCCCTGTCGTTCCAGGATCTTGTCGCTCAACGGGTAAAAAAACTCGTCACCATCGTCGAGGACGTCCAGTGCAAGCTCGTGGAGCTGGTCGTCGTGTTCGGTCTGAAGCAAGAGGGTGCCGCGCCAGAGACTCAGGGGAAGGCCGGTGAAATGCTCAGACAGCTGGAAGCCTCCAAGTCCACCGCGATCAAGCAGGATCTTGCGGACGAACTGCTATCCGAGTTCGGATTCAAATAGCGCTCTCGTTCATCTGGTTTGTTTGGTTTCTTTGGTTTGTTTGGTTGAATGAAACTAACCAGAAGAACTAAATAAACAAGACAATCCAAATAAACAAAATTATCAAGGTTTAGAACAAATTGGATATCGCAACAATCGTCGGCATTGTGCTCGCGCTCGGGTCGATTCTCGGCGGGCAGATCCTTGAAGGCGGCCATGTCGGCTCGATCATGCAGCTCACCGCCTTCATCATCGTGATGGGCGGGACCATCGGAGCGATCTGCGTTCAAAATCCTCTGTCGGTCGTGCTGAAGGGTATCTCCCTGTTGAAACTCGGCATCACGGATCCGAAACATGACAACAAGGGAACCATCACGACGATCATCGAGCTGGCCAACGTGTCCCGCAAGCAGGGGTTGCTCGCGCTCGAAGGCAGGCTCAAAGACATCCACGATCCATTTTTCAGAAAGGGTGTGCAATTGATCGTGGATGGGACAGATCCGAAGGTGGTCTACGAGATTATGGAGATCGACGTTGAACAGCACGAGGAGGAAGGGATCAGCGCGGCGAAGGTCTGGGAGTCCGCCGGCGGGTATGCGCCCACCGTCGGCATTATCGGCGCGGTCCTCGGTCTGATTCACGTCATGGAGAATCTGGCCGACCCCTCCAAGCTCGGCAGCGGTATTGCCGTTGCGTTTGTGGCGACCGTCTACGGCGTTGGGGCGGCCAATCTGTTGTTTCTTCCCCTTGCCGGAAAGATGAAGTTCAAGCTGAAGGAAGAATCGGCTTCACGCATGATGATCATCATGGGGCTTGTAGGCTTGGCGCAAGGCGAGAACCCGCGTCTCTTGCAGGAAAAACTCGAGGGCTATCTTCCGGAATCTCAGAGAACGAAAGAGCAGAAGAAGCGGTAAAAGGGGTAAGGGCGTAAGCGGTAGCGGAGGTAAGGTGATGGCAGATCTAAGACTTCTCTTCCTGAACCCCTGAACTCCTTACCCCCTGCACCTCTTTGCAAAAATGTCTAAGAAGAAACACGAAGAGCATGAAAACCACGAACGGTGGCTCGTGTCCTATGCGGATTTCATCACGCTGCTCTTTGCCTTTTTTGTCGTGATGTATTCGATCTCGTCCGTGAACGAAGGCAAGTTCAGAACCGTGAGTGATTCGATCAAGGCCGCGCTCAATCCCGTTGTCAGCCCATCCAGCACTCTGGCGCCCTTCACGCTTGGACAAAACAAGGCCTTGACGCTTAAGCCGACGATAGAAGACGCGAAGGAACCCTCGATACGGCGTCTCCGCCAGATCATGCGTTCGCTCAAGAATGAAACCCACTTGGAGATTATTCAGCTGAAGGAATTGACAAATGGGGACATCATCTTGACGCTGCCGGACACGGTGTTGTTTCGAGCCGGTGAATCGGTCCTTCGGCCCGAGGCCCGTCCATTCATACAGGCGCTCAGTGAAGTGTTGATTGAACTGGATCGGCATGTGCGTGTCGAAGGACACACCGACAATGTGCCGATCAGCACACCGCAATTTCCATCGAACTGGGAGCTGTCAGCCAACCGTGCTGTGACGGTCGTACGAAACTTGAGTGAATTGTACGGGGTGACTTCTCACAACCTGGCAGCGGTCGGATATGCCGACTCTCGTCCCCAAACAGACAACCTGACACCGGAAAACAGGGCAAAAAATCGCAGGGTGGAGATTGTCGTGCTGGAGCGCAAACAGGCGCCGTATCCTCTCGAACAGGGAGGGGAACGGACAGCACTAGAACTTTTCGCAGATCCTCCGGTTCATTCAACAGGAGCCGGCGCTGTGATGCCTAAGGCACCTTCTTTAACTACTCTTCCTCCATCTTCCCTCCAACGACCTTGAAGGCGCACAACATAGCATGGAGGGGAAGGCTTAAGTAACAGCGGCGAAGTACCGATAATGGGCTAGGCAGGGAATAACGGAGCGAACTGTGACTAGTCAGGTAGATAGACTGAAGGCATTCAGGCTGAAGAGTTCGGAAGTCCGGCCTTCGGCCTTGAGCCTAAAATACTTCAGCCTGTGCCCGTAGTCGGTAGCCTGAACACCTGAGTGATGAGAGCGACTGAACCGTACCAACGTAAGGAACGGGTAAATACATGGATGCCAATTCAAAACAGTATGAACCGGCCGGCGAATTGACGATCTTTGAGGCAGCCTCATTCAAAGAATCCCTGGTCCAATTGACTTCGAACGACGGGCTCGTCTGCATGGATCTGGGAAAGGTCACACGTGTGGATACCCCGGCAATCCAGCTGATGTGGGCTGCTCGGAAAATGGGCCGAATTTTGGTCACAGGTATCCCGCAAGAGCTGCAGACGAAGCTGACTCAGCTAGGGTTTTCAGAACCGCTCAGCGAGTAGAGGTGCGAGATGGGTAAAGAAGTTTTGAGTTCTGGGTTCTGAGTTAGAAACGTATAAGAAAGCCAAGATGAGCGAAAGAGGCGGGACGGATGAGAGTGTAATGTTCGCAGTTTCCGGAACTCAAAACTTCGAACTGCGTCTGTTGAGCTCATCACTCATGCGTAGGCGCGCAGAAGGATATCGACCTCGTGGTGAAAAATTGTCAGACATCAGCCAAAACACAAGAAGGTACGAGCACCATCGACGGGCTTCTGGAGCATCAGAAAGCGTGGGAAGCATTTGCCGCCTGCGCCGTAACCATGATTCCGGTGCTGAAGAAACAGATGGAAGCCGTGACTCAACAGACAGCGCGGGCGGCAATGGATTTGATGGTACACATCAGCGCGTTAGCGTCGGCCTCAAGCCCAGCAGATGCATCGGCCGATCTGTCTAAGGTCGTGATGGCCATGCAATTCCAGGACATTACCCAGCAGAAGTTGGAACATGTCACCCAGGCGTTGGACCAATGGCACAAACATCTCCAAGCCTTGTTGAAGGGGCCGGGAAACGAAAGCGCCAAGCAAGAAATCGCGGCGCTGCAACGACTGGAGGAGAGCTATACCATGGAAGAAGAACGTCGCCTCCATGCGGCCGCCCTCTCGCCAGATTATCAAGAGCCAGTGCCGATCGAAACGGAAGAGACAGAAGCGGAGTCGGACTCAGTCACATTGTTTTGAAGCGTGGGGAGTAGGCATGAAACGTTTCGTAAAGCGTGAAGCGCGAGACTTACGGGAAAGATGTGAAACGTCCGACTCCGAAACGCTTCACGCTTCACGAACGACGTTTCACGTATCTGAGATGCTTCACGATCTTAGAGTTGGAGGATGCGATGAATAGAACAGCCCTGGTCGTGGATGATTCGCCGACCATGAGACAGATGGTGGCCTTCACCCTTACCAATGCCGGTTTCAAAGTTGTGGAAGCTGAGCATGGGAAGGACGCGGTGAATAAAGTCGCCGCCGGGCCGAAAATGGACATCGTCGTCACGGACTTGAATATGCCGGAGATGGATGGGATCAGCCTGATCAAGGAACTTCGCAAGATGGCAGCGTTCAAGTTTACGCCGATTCTGATGCTTACCACAGAATCGGCGGCAGAAAAGAAACAAGCCGGCAAAGAGGCCGGCGCGACCGGATGGATTGTCAAGCCATTCAACCCCGAGGTGATGCTGAAGATCATCGCCAAGGTATTGCCGGCATGAATGACGTGAAACGTAAAAGGTGAAACGTGAAACGTAAAGCGTCAGACGTAATGGGTATCGGAAGTCGGCTCCTTGCTTCACATCTCACCTTTCACGCTTCACCTTTCACGTCTCACGAGGCCCTATGAGCAACGATTTCTCTCAATTTCAAGATGCCTTTTTCGAAGAGGCCGGCGATCATTTGGCCGTCGTCGAAGAGGGGCTGCTGGCGCTCGAACAGCATCCGGAAGATCTCGATTTGCTCAATAAAATTTTCCGCTCGGCCCACTCGATCAAGGGGACGAGCGGCATGTTCGGGTTCAATGCCGTCGCGCAGTTCACCCATAAGATGGAGACACTGCTGGATCTCCTTCGCAATGGGCAGAAAGTTGTGACGCCGCAGATCGCCGACCTGCTGCTCAAATCGACCGACTGTTTGAAGACGCTTGTGGAGGCAGCCAAAACCGGCTCGCCCGTTGACGACGAAACTGTTCAACGGCTCACGATCGAACTGGCGGCCTCGTCTGCGGCGGAGTCGGTGCAAAGCGCAGGGCAAACGGCAAGGAGCACAAAACCGGCGCCCTCCCCCTTGCCTCTAGCACCGAACCCTTCGCCGCTTCATCAATACACCATTGCCTGGACACCGCCGGAATGGCTCTTTCAACGCGGCCTCGACCCACTGCAAATCTTCAAGGAATTGGCCAGTCTTGGCACATTGTCTCAGGTCGCCGTCGATACGACAAAGCTGCCGGAATTGGCAGAGATGGACCCGGAGAAATGCTATCTCGCCTGGACGTTGAAATTAGACACTGTCAAGGACCGTCAGGTGGTGGATGCGGTATTTGAGTTTGTGCGCGAGGACAGCGTGCTCGTCATTGAAGAACGTGAAGCGTCCGAATCCGGAACGAAACACGCTTCACGTTTCACGAACGACGCTTCACGAGAGACGAGCGGCATTGAAGGCGATCCCAAACCCTTGGGCGAGATTCTCGTCGAGACCGGCGTCGTCTCGCGTGAAACGCTCGACCATGCGCTCGCGCAGCAAAAGCGCGTCGGCGAGATCTTGGTCGAACAGCATGCCGCCACGCCGCAGCAGATCTCCCAGGCGTTGCAGAAGCAGCAGGAGAGCGCAACCCATGCGAAGAAAGGGGCCGATGTCGCCTCGATTCGTGTGGATACCGACAAGATCGACAAACTCATCAACCTCGTGGGCGAACTGGTCATCACCCAGTCGATGCTGAGCGATCTCGGCGCCCGCTTCGAGATGAGCCAGATTTCGGTGTTGCTCGAACGGATGGCGCAATTGGAACGGAACACGCGTGAAATTCAGGAACGGGTCATGAGCATCCGCATGCTGCCGATCGGCACGGCGTTCAGCCGCTTTCCGAGACTGGTCCGCGACCTTTCGGCCAAAGCGGGGAAGAAAATTCAACTGGTTCTCTCCGGCGAAGAGACCGAACTCGATAAGACCGTCATCGAGTCCATCGGCGATCCCTTGACGCACCTCGTCAGAAATTCTGCCGATCACGGGCTGGAACCGCCGGAAGAACGTCTGGATAACAACAAGCCTGAACTCGGCACCATCCGGCTCAACGCCTTCCACGAAGGCGGCAACATCTGCATCACCGTCGAAGACGACGGACGGGGCCTGAACCGCGACAAGATTCTGGCAAAAGCCATCAAACAGGGCCTGATTGCGGAAAATGAAAAACTGTCCGACGACCAGATCTGGCTCTTGATCTTCAAACCGGGATTTTCCACGGCGGAGAAGGTGACCGATGTCTCGGGCCGCGGTGTCGGAATGGATGTCGTCAAGCGCAACATCGAAGGGCTTGGCGGTACCGTTAGCATCAAGACGGCGCTGGGGAAGGGCACGATCTTTACGCTCAAGCTCCCTCTGACCTTAGCCATTATCGAAGGGATGACGGTCCGGGTCGGCAAAGACACCTATATCGTGCCGCTGTTGTCGATTTTGGAATCTATCCAGCCGAAGGCCGGCGCGATTAAGACCGTCGTCGGCAAAGGTGAACTCATCAACGTGCGCAGCACCTACTTGCCCATGATGCGACTGTACGATGTGTTTTGCCTGCAGCCGGAATATACCGATCCCACAAAGGCCATCTTGCTGATTCTGGAGACGGAGGGGGAGCGGGTCGCGGTGATGGTGGACGAAATCCTTGGGCAGCAGCAAGTCGTGATCAAGAGCATGGAGCAGAACTTCCGCAAGGTCGGCGGGGTCGCAGGCGCCACCATCTTGGGCGACGGGACAGTCGGGTTCATTTTAGATGTCCGGGGATTGTTGGAAATCGCCCGCCAAGGGGCGCCGGTGGCGGCGTAAACGGAGCGTAATGCGGCATTGGGAATGTTGAACGATAAATGTTGAATTGTCGGAATCGGAAGAGGCTCCGAACATTCATCATTCACAATTCAACATTGAACATTCGACTGATCAACGGGTTGCCAAATTCCAGAATTGCTTCAGAAAACACGAACGGTATTTCACGAAGGAGGACTCAATGACCGCAGCAACGCTTGAGACCGCGACGAAAGAACTCAATCAGCAAATCGGGCTCACTACGGACGGGAGTCAATTCCTCACCTTTCAACTCGGCGAAGAACTGTATGGCGTGGACATTCTCCGCGTCCAGGAGATCAAGGGCTACACGACGGTGACAAAGATCCCGAACACCCCGCCGCACATCAAGGGGGTATTGAACCTCCGGGGCACGATCGTTCCCATCGTCGAATTACGCACCAAGTTCGGCATGCCGACGATCGACTACACCATGTTCACGGTCATTGTTGTCGTGGTCGTGCAGGATCGGATCATGGGTCTGGTGGTGGATTCCGTATCGGATGTCCTCAACATCGACAAGAAAGACATTCAACCCCCGCCGCAATTCGGCGCCAAGGTGGATGTGAGTGTCTTAACGGGTATCGGGAAATCAGGAGACAAGCTGGTGTCGCTCTTGAATGTCGATCGGTTGCTGAGCGAGAGCGAGATGCAAGAAGCGGAGGCGGTTGCCAATGCCTGAGGCGTCGCTCATCGTTCTCATACGGCTAAGCGCAGAGGGCCGAGAATAACTAACAGGAGGTACGAGTCATGGTGATGTGGTTTGGGAATATGAAGACGATGTGGAAGCTGATATTAGGCTTCGCGCTGACGGGCATGCTCGTAGCGGCGATGGGGGGAATCATCGCTCAGGGGGTGTTGTCGGTTCGTGAACAGTTGCGGGTGGTCTATGAAGATTATACTGTCGCGGGAACAGATCTCGCCGTCGTGGCGAACAACTTAAGCCGGACCAGGACCAACGACTTTTTGGCGCTTGATGCCTCTACAGTAGAGGCATTTCACCAGGTTGTGTCGCGAGATGCTGAGATCACAGAGTCGGTCAAAAAACCGCTTACAGCCTATGCAGCGACGATTCTTCGGATATCGAAAACCGGCAGAGATGAGACGAAGGATCTGCAGAGTTTTCGTGATGCCTATGCGGTATACGTTGAGTCGTCAAATCTGGTGTATGAGACCCTCAAGCAAGCCTGGAGCGCACCGACGAAGTCGGAAATGGAGGCGCTGCACGCCAAGGCGCGCACCATTTCGAGCAAGGATACCGGGCCGAAAATGGAAGCGACGATTGTCGCCTTGAATGAGCTGCTCGCCACGGTCAAAGAGGTCGCTAAGGACATGAATGACGCGGGGACTGCGACGGTGACGAGTACGCTGTCTACCCTGATAATTGGCACGACGGCGGTGGTTGTCATCGGAATTTTCATGGGCTGGATAATCGCCCGCTTTCTAGCCCGCAATCTGAATAACGTGGTCATGGCAGCCCAGGCCCTCGGCGGCGGCGACTTGAAGGCACGGTCCTCGATAACGACAAAGGATGAAGTAGGCACGTTGGCCCAATCCTTCAACGAGATGGGGGACAAGCTGCAGGCGAATGTAGAGAAGGCAAAGGAGGAGGCGGCGACGATGGCGCAGTTCGTGGTGGAAGCGAAACGAGTGCTGGGGAACCTGGCACAGGGAGATCTGACGGACCACATGACGAACGCCTGTGATGGCGATCTCGCACAGATCAAGGACAGCCTCAACAGCGCGCTGACCAATCTGACGACGACCCTCACCACAGTGCGCGAAGCCGCGGAGGGTGTGACGTCGGGGGCGGAAGAAATTACCAAAGGCAACGAGGACCTCTCGCAGCGGACCAGCGAGCAGGCCTCCTCGCTGGAAGAGACTTCCAGCGCGATGGAGGAGATGACCTCCACGGTGAAGCAGAACGCCGACAACGCCAAGCAGGCGAACCAGCTGGCGATTGCGGCACGCGACGTGGCCGGGAAGGGCGGCGCGGTCACGACCAAAGCGATCGATGCGATGGACGAGATCAACAAGAGCAGCAAGAAAATCGCCGACATCATCACGGTGATCGACGAGATTGCCTTCCAGACGAATCTCCTGGCCTTGAACGCGGCGGTGGAAGCGGCGCGGGCCGGGGAGCATGGGCGCGGTTTTGCGGTCGTGGCGGCGGAAGTGCGGAACTTGGCGCAACGGTCAGCGTCTGCCGCGAAGGAGATCAAGGGTTTGATCAACGAGTCCGTCCAGCGGGTGACGGACGGGAGTGAACTGGTCGATCAGTGCGGCAGAACACTGGAGGAGATCGTGGGCTCGGTCAAACGGGTCACGGACATCATCGCCGAAATCACGGCAGCCTCACAGGAACAGGCGAGCGGGATCGATCAGGTGAACAAGGCGATTATGCAGATGGACGAGACGACGCAGCAGAATGCCGCGCTCGTCGAAGAGGCGACCAGCGCCAGCCAGTCCATGAAGGAGCAGGCCAAAGAGCTGATGCGGCAGGTCGACTCCTTCAAGATGATTGGGCGCGGGCAGGAGGGCCATGCGCGGTCCAGCGCGGCCCCGGCCGCTCATAGGCCCAGTCTCCCTTCCTCCGGGCCGGTGAAGAAACCGCTGTTCAAAAAACCGTCGTCGTCCATGACCGCGGCGGAACCGGTCGGCGTCGCCGCCGGCAATGGCAAAGACCGCCGCAGCAAAGAGGCGGAGTTCGAGGAGTTCTAGGGGACGTGAAGCGTATCTCGTGAAGCGTGAAACGTGACGCGCGAGAAAAGCGAGGTGGCACGAGGGGGGGAATCTTTCGCCTCGTGCCTGAGCATAGAACGCAGTGCGTTGTGGAGCTCACTAATTGGCCGTGGCCGGCGTGTTGATTGCAATATTCAAACAGAAGGATAGTCGACTATGACTTTCTTCAAGAATATGTTCGCTCATTGGGGGATCACCGCGAAACTGACCGCGCTGTTTATACTGTTCGGTTTCATTCCGATGGCGATCGTCGGGCTGATTGCCTACAACGCCAGTCTTACCATCGAGGGGACTGCCGGGACGCGGTTTCAAAACGTGGCTGATGGCGTCGCCGACAAGATCGACCGCAACCTCTTCGAACGGTATGGCGATGTGCAGGCGTTTGGCATCAATCGAGTGCTCGACCAGAAAGCCTCCTGGTATTACACCGAGGAACAGCGCAACCCCACAATCGAGGTCATGAATCAGTATGTGGACACCTATGACCTCTACTATCTCACCATTCTCGTAGACCTCGATGGGCGCGTGATTGCCGTGAATTCCAAGGATGCCGACGGCAAACCGATCCAATCCCAAGACCTCTACAAAAAGAACTATCGCGAGACAGCTTGGTTCCGCGCGCTGAAGGCAGAGCAGTTCACGACCACGATGCCGTTTGCCGCGCCAGGCAACCAGACCATGACCGGCACCTATATCGAAGACCTCCATGCCGATCCCGACGTGAAGGCGGTGTATCCCGGCGACGATGGTCTCACGCTCGGCTTTTCCGCGCCTGTTTATCGGGAAGGAAAGGTCGTAGCCTATTGGACGAATCGAGCCAAATTCTCGCTTGTGGAAGATATGCTTCGAGCGACCCAGCAGGAAATGAAGATTGCCGGCTTTCCCAGGGCATCAGTGGTGCTGCTCGACAAGGACGGTAAGATTCTTGCCGACTATGATCCAGCAGAAGCGGGCATGGACCAGATCCGTCATGACTTTACGACGCTGATGACCACCAATCTGGCAGACCGTGGGCTCACGGCGGCGAAAGGAGCCGTGGCCGGGAAAACCGGTTTCGCGAACGATCCCCATTACCGAAACGGCACTCTTCGGATGATCGGCTACACACATCTCAAAGGCGCATTAGGGTATCCCGGCATGAATTGGTCGGTACTGGTGTCGGTCAATCATGCCGGCGCGACAGCCGATGCGCAAGCGATCAATCGGAACGTGCTGATTGCGATCATCGTCTGTTTGGCGATTGTCTTGCCGGTCGGCATCATCATTGGGCGAATCGGAGTACGAGAGATCGGACGGGTCAGCGAGGCTGCAGTCCATCTGGCCGGTGGCGCCCTCGACACTCGCGTCTCGGTCACAACTACGGACGAGATTGGTGTCCTGGCGCAATCGTTCAACGAGATGGGGGCGCAGCTTCAGGCGAAGATGACGAAGGAACGGGAGCAGGCGGCGAAAATGGAAGCGTTCATGGTGGACGCGAAGCGGGTATTGGGGAGCCTGGCACAGGGTGATCTGACAGACCACATGACGAGTGCCTGTGAGGGCGATCTCGCGCAGATCAAGGCCAGCCTCAATACGGCGCTCACGAATCTGACGGCGACCCTCACGACCGTGCGGAGCGCCGCGGAGAGCGTGACGACGGGGGCGGAAGAAATCACCAATGGCAACGAGGACCTCTCGCAGCGGACCAGCGAGCAAGCCTCCTCGCTGGAGGAGACTTCCAGCGCGATGGAGGAGATGACCTCTACGGTGAAGCAGAACGCGGACAACGCCAAGCAGGCGAACCAGCTGGCGATTGCGGCCCGCGACGTGGCCGAGAAGGGCGGCGCGGTCACGACCAAAGCGATCGATGCGATGGACGAGATCAACAAGAGCAGCAAGAAAATCGCCGACATCATCACGGTGATCGACGAGATTGCCTTCCAGACGAATCTCTTGGCCTTGAATGCCGCGGTCGAAGCGGCGCGGGCCGGGGTGCATGGGCGTGGGTTTGCCGTGGTGGCAGCCGAGGTTCGCAACCTGGCGCAGCGGTCGGCGACGGCGGCCAAGGAGATCAAGGGGTTGATCAACGAGTCGATCCAACGGGTGACCGATGGCAGCGAGCTGGTCAATCAATCCGGCAAGACGTTGGGAGAGATCGTCAGTTCGGTCAAACGGGTCACGGACATCATCGCCGAAATCACGGCAGCCTCACAGGAACAGGCGAGCGGGATCGATCAGGTGAACAAGGCGATCATGCAGATGGACGAGACGACGCAGCAGAATGCCGCGCTCGTCGAAGAGGCAACCAGCGCCAGCCAGTCCATGAAGGAGCAGGCGCAGGAATTGATGCGGCAGGTGGAAGTCTTCAAGACCAACGCAACGAGTGAAGCGTCGCACGTGAAGCGTGAAGCGCACATCAGTCGTGGAGGGTCCGAATCCGGAACGAAATACGCTTCACGGCCAACGTTTCACGCAACCGTGAAGCCAGGTCTCAAGAAGCCGGCGTCTGCGGCGAAATCGGCTGAGACGAAGGAATCGGTGGCGGTCGGAGCGTCCAATGGCAAGGATCGCCGGCATAAAGAAGCCGAGTTCGAGGAATTCTAGGGTCTTGCGCTTCACGAATCACGCAGAGGTCCAGGCATGAGCAGTCTTAGCATCAACGACATCATCGGTAGCATAGAAACACGGATCGAAGACCATATATTTGTGAATGGACGGATCACAAGCCAAATTAATATTCTCGCGCTCAACGCCACCATAGAAGCGGCGAGAGCCGGTGATGCCGGCAGGGGATTCGCTGTGGTGGCCACCGAGGTCAAACACCTTGCCGCGCAAGCCGTCAATGCCTCGAAAGATCTGGGTGCGATACGGTCGGAAACGACTGAATTGCAGCAGCGGTTCATTGAAACAGAGAGTGACCGTTTCTCGGAAATGTCCCAGACCCTGGTGCAGTTCATCGTTCGCAATTTATATGAACGCACCGCGGATGTTCGTTGGTGGGCGACGGATGAGGCGCTCTTCCGCTGTTTGGAGTCGCAAGATCGAGTTTCCATCGCCCATGCTGTAGAACGGCTTGGCCTGATCAATCGTTTTTATTCCGTGTATCTGCATCTTGTATTGGTTGGGGTCGATGGAAAAATCATGGCCTGCTCACAGCCCGCTAAATACCCTGGAGTAACCGGCGCCGATATGTCCAAATCACCTTGGTTCATGAAGGCCATGGCGACCACGAGCGGCGATCAGTACGTGGTTGATGATATTTCCCACGATTCGCTCCACGACAATAAGTTGGCGGCAGTATACGCCGCCGCTGTTCGGAAGGAGGGGAAAGTAAATGGACAGATAGTCGGTGTTCTAGGCGTAATTTTTGATTGGGAAAATCAAGCCAGGACGATCGTTCAGACAGAGCCTTCATTATCTCAAGACGAATGGACACGCAGCCGCGTGCTTTTGCTGGATGGCAAGATGCGCATTATTGCCGCGTCCGACAACAATGGGATCCTCTTGCCGTTCATGCTGGACCATAAAGGACAACAAAAAGGCCATTATTTCAATGCCAACCATGAGTTGGTTGCGTTTGCAAAGACTCTTGGTTACCAGGAATATGACGGCCTTGGGTGGTATGCGGTAATCGTGCAGACGGTTAAATGAAGATCCCAGCAAGGAACGGGGTAAGGGGGTAGAGGAGTAAGAATCTACACCTTCTATCCCATTACCCCTCTATCCCGCTACCCCCTTTATCCCGACTACCCCGTATCCGGTTCAAGCTTCGAGGGCGCAAGGCCGACAACATATACACAAGAAGCGTTGGTGCAGACGAGTGAGTCACACGCGCGTGGAGAGGCGATGCCTTCTATTCTCATTATTGACGACGACGAGAGTCTTCGCGATTCCCTGCGCCGGACCCTGCACAAGGAAGGCTACACAATCATGGAAGCGAGTGCGGGCGGGCAAGGGCTGAAACAGCTTGAGCGTTTGCCGGTCGACCTGATCCTGCTCGACATGTTCATGCCGGATAAGGACGGCCTAGAAACCATCGGGGTACTCCGCCGCACGCATCCCGGAATCCGAATCATTGCGATGTCCGGCGGGGGGGGCAACGGCACAGTCGATGTTCTGCACGTTGCGAAAAAGATGGGTGTTCGACGAACGCTGGACAAGCCCTTTACGCGGGAACAACTGCTCGATGCCCTGCGCGAGGAGCTGTTACCACACTAAGCCAATGGTCTCGCAGGATGCTGGATGCCCGTGAAGCGTGAAGCGCGAGACAGGCGGGAAAGACGTGAAGCGTCCGAATCCGGAAACGAACGACGTTTCACGAAATAAGCTTCACGGTTCTTGGGAGCGGGAAGAGTTGGAACGGACGAGGTTGTTGATGATCCTCAATGCCAGCACGAACGAAACGTACATGTTTCGCATCGACACGCTGCGCTTTACCTACGTAAATCGGAACGCGCTCGACAATCTCGGCTATAACCTCGAAGCCATGCAAGCCCTGACCCCCATCGATATTAAACCGGAGGCGACGGAGGCCTCCTTCCGGGAATTAATCGACCCGCTCCTGACCGGTGAACAAGCACAACTCACATTCCAAACCGTGCACCAGCGCAAAAACGGCAGCACCTATCCGGTGGAGGTTTATTTGCAAGTTATCGAGCAAGGTGAGCAACGGACCTTCTTCGCCTTTGTTCATGACGTCACTGGGCACCAGCAGCAGGAGCGTCGTCAGACCACGCAACACGCCATCACTCGACTGCTTTTGGAGTCGGTCGCGCTGGAGGAAGCCGTTCCATACATCATGGGAATGATCTGCCAAACCTTGGACTGGAAGGTGGGCATCATGTGGAGGGTGGACGAGGAGATGCAGGTATTGCACTGTACCGAGGTCTGGGATGAGAAGGCTGATTGCATACAGTTCATCGAACACACCAAACAGAGCAACTTCGCAATAGGGATCGGGCTTCCTGGCCGGGTGTGGAAGAGCAAAAGGGTCGAGTGGATTACCGACGTAACGCGTGACGACAATTTTCCGCGTGCCCCCTCTGCCGCCAATGCAGGGCTGCACGCTGCGTTCGCCTTTCCAATTGAGAGCCGTGATCGGGTCTATGGCGTCATGGAATTCTTTACCACAGCACTTCGCGAACCAGACCAGAAACTTCTGGCCATGTTCGAAGGCCTTGCGGGGCAGATTTCGCAGTTTCTGAGCCGCAAACAGGCGGAGGAGGCCTTGCGCATCTCAGAAGCGCGGGTTGCGGGCATCCTCGATATGGCTGAAGAAGCCATTGTCTCGGTGAATAAAGCGCACTGCATCACGCAGTTCAATCAGGGGGCGTCGAAAGTCTTTGGGTATGGGTCCAGCGAGGTTCTCGGCCAGGCGGTCGACCTGTTGCTGCCAAGTCGGTTTGCCCAGGCGCACGACCGGCAGATCCGCGAATTCGGCCTGTTCTCCAGCCTTTCAAGAGGAATGGGGCCAGGACGGGAAGTGACCGGCCGACGCAAAAACGGCGAAGAGTTCTCGGCGGAAGCGAGCATTACCAAGGTCTGTGTGAACGGAGAGACTACCTTCACTGTGATCCTGCGCGATATCACCGAACGCAAACAGGCGGAGCAACACCTGCAACACGCGAAGAGCCAAGCTGAACAAGCTGCGCGCGAAAGAGCCGAGATCCTTGCTACGGTGGAGGCGTTCTTTATCTGCGTCAACGGTGAGGGGGCTGTGACAACGTGGACACCTCGTGCGGAGACCATCTTTGGCATCTCCCTTGGCGAGGCACTTGGCAAGTCCTTCGCGAAGCTTCCAATCCAGTGGAGTTGGGAGGAGGTACTCGTAGCGATGGGGAAGGCCGGTGACACGATCAAGTCTATCCGGGTAGACAAGATACGGCTGGCTCATCATAGCGGAAAAGAGGTATTCCTCAAATTGACCGTGTCGCCGATCTGTGACGATCGCGGAGTGACCTATGTCTTCATGGGGGAGGATATTTCAGATCGGCTGGCCCTCGAACACGACCTGGTGCAAGCCCAGAAGCTTGAGTCCATCGGACACCTGGCGGCCGGCATCGCCCACGAGATTAACACGCCGACCCAGTTCGTCGGCGACAACGTGCGCTTCCTCGCGGACTCGTTCAGCGACCTGGCTGCTGTCCTCGTCCAGCATCGAGCGCTGTTGATGTCCGCCAAATCTGGAATCTGCGCTCCGGACCTGATCGAGGCCTGCGAAGCGGAATCGCGGCGGGCCGATCTCGGTTATCTGCTGGAGGAAATCCCCAAAGCCATCGCGCAATCTACCGAGGGCATCGAACGGATCGCTTCGATCGTGCGGGCGATGAAAGAATTCGCCCATCCGGGGGGCAGAGAAAAGGCAGCGGTCAATCTCAATAAGGCGATTGAGAGCACGGTGACCGTCGCACGGAACGAGTGGAAGTACGTGGCCGACCTGCACACCAACCTGGATCCGTCCCTGCCTCCGGTGCCCTGCCTCGTCGGAGAATTCAATCAGGTGGTGCTGAACATGATCGTCAATGCGGCGCACGCCATTGCCGACGCCGTCAAAGGCACCGGCGGGAAGGGCACGATCACGATCTGCACCAGTCGCGTGGGCGACTTCGTTGAGGTCCGTATCGCCGACACTGGCATGGGGATTCCGGAATCCATTCGCCACATGATATTCGATCCGTTCTTCACGACCAAAGAGGTGGGGCAGGGCACGGGGCAGGGGCTGGCCATCGCCCGGTCTGTGGTTGTAAATAAGCATGGTGGGACCATCGCAGTAGACAGTGAGGTTGGGAAGGGAACGACCTTCCTGATCCGCTTGCCGCTCACTGCGTCGTCGGCCGACTCGGCCAATGAAGGTGCGTCATGAAGCAGCATGTGCTCTTCGTCGACGACGATCCTAGTTTCCTGGAGGGGCTCCGACGGATGCTGCACAACCACCGAGGTCGGTGGGATATGACCTTCGTGACTAGTGTGGACGACGCAGTGGAGTGCGTGGACTCGAGGACCGTGGACACGATCGTCTCGGACGTCATGCTGCCCGGGAGGAACGGGTTCGATCTCCTCAGAGCCGTCATGGCCTCTTCCGCGTCCAACCACGTGCCGGTGATCATGATGACGGGCGCCGACCAGCGGGATCTGAAGCGGCGAGCCTTGGACGAAGGGGCGACGGATCTCATCAGCAAGCCGATCGACCCCGACGACATGACCGCGCGCATCCGCAGCGCCCTCCGGCTCAAGACCTATCAGGACGAGATCCGAGGGCAGAGTGAGGTCCTGGAGCGCAGAGTGATGGAGCGCACTCAGGCGCTGAATGCCTCTCGGCTCGATCTGATCTGGCGGCTTGGCCGGGTCGCCGAGTCTCGGGACGAGCAGACGGGTAACCATGTCGTTCGAGTGGGGTCCTATTGTCGGGTGATGGCCGAGGCGTTGGGCATGGGGCGCGACTTTGCGGACATGATTTGTTTCACCAGCCCCTTGCATGACATCGGCAAGATCGGAATCCCGGACGGCATCCTGCTGCAGCCGCGCTCACTGACGCCGGAGGAATGGAAGATCATGCAGCGGCACTGTGTCATCGGGGCCGACATTCTCCGGCAGGACGTGTGGCGCGTGTCCCCATTGCCGGCGGCTTCATTGGTCGGATCGCCGGACAGGAATACCGGCGGAGAGAACCCCTTCCTGGCCATGGCGTCCTCAATCGCCCTGACGCATCACGAGTGGTGGGATGGGACCGGCTATCCGCAAGGATTGTCGGGGGAGTCCATTCCGCTGGAATCGCGCATCGTCGCGGTCGCCGACGTCTATGACGCGCTGCATTCGGCAAGGCCCTACAAGCCGGCGTTCCCTGAAGGCACCGTCCTCGGCATCATGAAGGAAAAGGTCGGATTGCACTTCGATCCGGCCGTGTACAGGGTGTTCGAACGATCGCTCGATGCCCTCCGAGAGATCCGCGTGCGGTTCACCGATGAGGCGCTCGCGGCCTGAGCGGGCTGCGGAAAAACCATGCAGGTTTCTAGTTCCAGGTTTCAGCTAGAGGTTTCAAGTTTCAGAAACCGATCTCCGAAAACTAGAAACTAGAAACTCGAAACATGAAACTCATAACCCGAAACGTTTCAACGAGATCCGCTTCACGAGTGTCGAACGCCGCTGATGGAGCATGATGAAGCAAATCCTATTTGTAGATGACGAATCGAAACTGCTTGATGGCCTCAAGCGGTCGCTCCGTCCCATGCGGCACGAATGGAATATGACGTTCGTGTCCAGCGGAGCGGAGGCGTTGAAGGCTCTGGAACAGGCGCCGTTCGATGTCGTGGTCTCGGACATGCGCATGCCGGGGATGGACGGCGCCCAGCTATTGAACGAAGTCCAGCAGCGCTATCCGCAGATCGTCAGAATCGTGCTGTCCGGCCACTCGGATCAGGAAATGATCTATCAGTCCATCTCCGCTACCCATCAATATCTGGCCAAACCTTGCGAGAGCGAGCTGTTGAGAGCCGCCGTGATGCGGGCCAGTGCACTGCGAGAGCTCCTCGGGAGCGACTCGCTGCGGCGGCTGGTGACGGGCATGCAACAGATACCCAGTCAGCCGACCCTCTATGCCGAGATCAGAAGGGAGGCGGAATCTAAGGACGCTTCGATCAGGACCATCGGTGCGATCATTTCCAAGGATATGGGCATGACCGCGAAAATACTCCAACTGGTGAATTCCGCCTATTTTGGGTTGCGAGGCATAGTGTCGACGGCGGAGCAAGCGGTGAGTCTGTTGGGGTTGGATACGGTTCAGGCGCTGGTGTTGACCGTGCACGTCTTTTCGCAATTCACCTTAACTCATGGCTCTCGCTTCAACATGGATCGCCTGTGGGAGGCGAGTATGGAGACCGGTTCGCTCGCCCGCGCGATTGCGAAGGCCGAACAAGCTCCGGCTCTGGTGATCGACCAGTCGTACACGGCGGGATTGCTCCATGACGTGGGGATGTTGGTGCTTGCGGCCAATGTCCAGGCGCGATACGAAGCCACGCTCAAGACGGCGCATGAACGGGGGATCCCGCTGTGGGAGGTGGAACGTCAGGAGTTCGGGGCCAGCCATGCGGAAATCGGAGCCAACTTGCTGGGGCTCTGGGGGCTGGGCGACTCCATCGTGGAAGCGGTGACGTTCCATCACCACCCGTCGGATTGTGTCGGAAACACCTTCAGCCCCCTCACGGCGGTGCATGTGGCGAACGTGTTGCAGCAGGAGCTGTCTCAGCAGGCAACAGGGGGTATTCCGTCCCAGATCGATTTCACATACCTGGACAAAATTCACATGACCAACCGGCTGCCGCACTGGCGGGAAGTGGCCGGCGCGGCTCAGCGGGCGGATGAAAAGGAGAAGGCGAATGGCTGATCAGATTCTCTGTGTGGATGACGATCCCAACATCTTAGAAGGGTATAAGCGTCAGTTTCGGAAAGAGTTCGAGCTGACCACGGCCATCGGACCTGAGCAGGGTCTTCAGATGGTCACGGAGCAGGGCCCCTTTGCCGTCGTGGTATCTGATCTCCAAATGCCGGGGATTAACGGGGTTGAGTTTCTAGCGCGAGTACGGGCCCATGATCCTGACACCGTGCGCATGCTGTTGACGGGCAACGCCGAACTCCAGGCTGCGATCGACGCGATCAATCAAGGGCAGATTTTCCGGTTCCTCACCAAGCCCTGCACGTCGGAGTTGCTCGGCGGCGCGCTCAAGGCCGCTTTGGCGCAGTACCATCTCATCACGGCAGAACGCGAGCTGTTGGAGCAAACGCTCAGCGGGAGCATCAGAGTGCTGTGCGAAGTGTTGTCGTTGGTCAATCCCGAAGCGTTCGGGCGATCATCCCGCATTACGCGCTATGTCGAGGCGATCGCCGCCTACCTCGAGGTGACGGAGTTGTGGGAGATCAAGACCGCGGCCATGCTGTCCCAGATCGGCTGCGTCATTCTGCCGGAGTCTGTCCTCAAGAAGGTATATCGGGGAGTGGCGCTGACGCCCGAGGAAATGCAGCTCTACAACCAACACCCGCTTCTCGCCGCCGACATGATCGTCAAGATTCCGCGCATGAAGCGGGTAGCGGAAATCATTAGATCCCAGGACAAGTATTATGACGGGCATGGTGTGTTCGGCGACAATCGACAAGGCGACAAGATTCCAATGGAGGCCAGAATTTTAAAAGTGGCGCTGGATTTCGATGCCTTGGAGTCGGCAGGAAAGACAAAAACTGAGGCGTTCGGCGAAATGAAACAGCGGAAAGGCTGGTACGATCCGACGGTGATCGGCGCCATGAAAGACGCGTTTGCCCAGGAGATCAAGTATGAGATGAAGACGGCTTTCGTAGCAGACCTCCGAGATGGCATGGTTTTGGGCGAGGACATCAAATCCAGCCAGGATATCTTGCTTGCGTCCAAAGGCCAGGAAGTGAATCAGTCCATGATTCTACGGCTTCAGAACTTCAGCAAGACCGGCGGAGTCCGAGAGCCGTTCACGGTCTTGCTCCCGATAAAGTTGGATGGCGCGCAGGCTGGGATACCTGTTCAGGCTACGAGTCAGCCGTCACACATGTTGAAAGCATCCTAACCCGCATTATTCATAACGGGGCGCGAGACAAGCCGGACCGCCGAGAAGGGTGCGGCCTGAAGCTCGAAGTTCCAAAAACCTTGAACTTCGAACCCTGAACTTCGGATCGCGTCTGTCGCGCGATTGAGAGGCTGGCGGACTTTTTCAGCAATCAGTTTAGTCTTCGGCGGACTCGTCTTCGTTCGGGAGCGTGAGCGTGAGGCTGGTGCCGTGGCCCGGTGCTGAGACGATGTCGAGCGCGGCGCCAAGCTTCTGCGCGCGCGCGCGGATATTGTCCAGCCCGTGCCCCGCTCCCTGGCGTGACTCCAGGTCGAACCCGCCGCCATTGTCCTCAATGACAAGTCGCACGCGACCGTCAGACAGTCCAATCCGGATGGTACCAGTAGTTGCCTGAGCATGCTTCGAAATATTACTGATCGCTTCACGCAGGATAAACAGGAGCTGTGTGCCAGTTTCGGTCGTCAGTTGTGCAAGAGCATCGAGATCGATGGCCAGGCTGAAACGGGTTGGCGCTATCCGGTGGGCGGCCTGAACCAACAATTCTATCTCTTCCTCCAGATCTATCGGCAGGAGGAAATCTGGAGGGGTGCGAATAATGAAATTGCGCAATTCAGCGATTGTGTTGTTTAAACCATTTCGGGCCTCCATGAGGCGCGCGGAGATTCCTTCGTGGTCGTTCCCGAGAGTTTGCAGTATAAATTCCAAACCCAGTCCGATGCCGTAGAGAGACTGAATGCTTCCGTCGTGGAGATCCAAGGCCTGACGTTCCTGCTGATCCAGTGTCCACCGCAGCATCTGCTGGCTTCGCTGGAGCGCCTCTTCGGTTTGCCGGCGTTCCGTGATATCGCGGGCAATACCGGCCGTGCCGGAGAACCGGCGGTGGCGCTCATAGATCCCGGACGCATTCACCGCAAAGGTCTTCACCTCGCCGGTTTTGGTCTTCATGCGCACAGGCAATTCCCTGGCGGCCCGAAGCCCCGTGCGCCGTTCATGGAATTGGCGGCCATGCAGCGGCAGATGGTTTTTGGAGAGAATCTGGGAATAGGGCATGCCGATGAGTTCTTGCGGTGTATAGCCCAACAAGTTCACGGCTGAGACGCTGATATAGCGGAAACATCCCTTCTCATCCAACTCATACACGAGGTCGCTCATATTTTCGATCAAGCGGCGATACCGGTCTGTGGTCTGCGCCAGCGTCCGACGGAGGTCTCGCTTTTCCGTGACTTCGCGGGCCACCAACGGCAACTCCAGCGCCATATTCGCTGACTTCTTGAGGTAGTAGTC